>ENA-ORBV01000471-ORBV01000471.1-microbial-mat-metagenome-genome-assembly--contig:-NODE-471-length-91892-cov-14.303055_pt1 | contig 91892 bp, 84 predicted proteins | sample MGYA00237777_ERZ505514 | MGnify/ENA primary metagenome ERZ505514 (study PRJEB26160, sample SAMN06269048) | microbial mat metagenome | isolation source: Oligotrophic lake microbial mat | place...
AAATCAACAATCCGTCTTTGATGCAATTGCCGCTATCGCTCACATGCCCAAGCCGCCGAAGGCGGCTGTATAGTTACGATTGAAAACAATATATATCTTTTAGCTGTTGATGCTGAGCAGGCGCAATTGGAAGGAGAATTTGATGAATATGATGCCGGGGCAGGATGGGGAGGCTTTACTGGTGGGGATTTTTGGGGGAAAACGAATCAAATAAGACAGAGTCTTAAAACTCAATACGCAAGTCAGGCAAATAAAATTGATAATTTTTTTCCCTGTCGGGTACTCGGACCTGCGTTGGTAGAAGCAGCACTATTGTCATTAGGAGTGCCAAAAAATACTACAAATTTTGGGGGGCAATTCCTGATGGCAAAAAAATAGACTATTTGGTCGAGCCTTCACTGATTCATAATCAACCGGTCTTTATCGAAATTAAAGGCCGATTCGGAAATAGCTTTGATTATAGTAATCAATGGAGCCAGTTTCAGAACTACTTAAATTATCTTCAGACGCACTCGCACTTGCCAAATACGACCATTCAACATGGATTATTCCTCGTAGTACCTTCAGGAGTAGAAATTTCTCAAAGCATTAAGAATGCTGCGAGCGCTCAAAATATATCCCTATATTTATCTTATGTCGAGTTAAATAACAATGACGTTAACCAATTCAGAGTCAAGGCACCAGAATTAGTTAACTTTGGAGGGTTAAATTATAGTGACCATGCATTTGGATGGCTATCGGGAAGTCGGGAACAACGACAAATTTGCAACCAGCCTACAAAAATTAGAAGCAGCCAAAGATGGCAAGCGCTTCCTGCGTTTGCTGGAAGAATGGCTACCCGGGGCTTATCTCAAGCTCGCTGAACGTCCCTGAGACGGGTTTCAAAACAAAAAAGGGACTCTGCGCATCGCAGAATCCCTTTTGTTTGTGGTGTGGGGCGGAATTGAACCGCCGACACATGGATTTTCAGTCCATTGCTCTACCAACTGAGCTACCGCACCATCCTTTTGAGGCGCTTTTTTCAAAAGCAGGGCAAAGATATATGCTCTTTTCGTTTTAACCAAATCAATTGCCCCTTTTTTTAAACGACCGGGCACAAAGCCAGCAGACAGGTGCTGGAAAGTTCGAAAACGCGGCATTTGAAAAGCAGTGTTTCTAACTATCTTTGCAGCTCACTCACAACATTCCGAATTTCAAACAACACCATGCAGCCATATTTATTCGACCCGGAATTCGCCATAGAACAAGACCGCCAGGATCCTTTGCGGCAATACCGCGACGCTTTTCATTTCCCAAAAGTCAACGGGAAGCAGGCGCTTTATTTTTGCGGCAACTCGCTGGGGTTGCAACCCAAAAGCATTCGCGAGGCGGTCTTGCGCGAATTGGACCAGTGGAGCGAACTGGCGGTCGAAGGCCATTTTGAAGGCGCGCTGCCCTGGATGCACTACCACAAATTTTTGCAGCCGCAAACCGCCCATATCGCTGGCGCACAAGCCGAAGAAGTTGTGGTGATGAATACTCTGACGACCAACCTGCACCTGATGATGGTGTCGTTTTACCGCCCCACCCGCGAGCGGTTCAAAATAATTATGGAAGCGGGCGCTTTTCCTTCCGACCAATATGCGTTGGAAACCCAGGCGCGCTACCACGGACTGAACCCTGATGACGCCATTGTGGAAGTGACGCCGAGACCCGGCGAAGAAACCCTGCGCACCGAAGACATCCTTGCAGCCATCGAAACACATGGCGCGCAAACGGCGCTGGTCTTGTTCGGCGGCGTGAATTACTACACTGGTCAGTATTACGACCTGAAAGCCATCACGGACGCGGGCCACAAGGCCGGGGCTTATGTGGGATTCGATCTGGCGCACGCTGCCGGCAACCTACCCTTGCACCTGCACGATTGGGGGTCGGATTTTGCAGTGTGGTGCAGCTACAAATACCTCAATTCGGGTCCGGGTGGCCCGGGTGGCGTTTTTGTACACGAGCGGCACGGCAACAACCCCGACCTGCCGCGATTTGCCGGCTGGTGGGGACACGATGAAAGCAGCCGCTTCCTGATGCGCAAAGGGTTTCATCCCATGCCCGGCGCAGCCGGCTGGCAACTGAGCAACGCCCAGATCCTGAGTTTTGCCGCGCACAAGGCGAGCTTAGATATTTTTGCCGAGGCGGGCATGCTCAATCTCCGCGAAAAAAGCCTGAAACTGACCGGCTACTTAGAATTTATCCTCCACCGCTGCATCGAACAAGGCCAAAACCTGCGCATCATCACCCCCGCCGATCCGGCGCAACGCGGCTGCCAACTGTCCGTCCGCACGGGTGCCAATGGTCGTCACCTGTTCGATTACCTCGCTGCCCATGCCGTGCTCTGCGACTGGCGGGAAGACAACCTCTCCGGTGAGCCGGGCGGGGTAATCCGAATTTCTCCGGTGCCGTTGTATAATGGTTTTGAGGAGGTTTATGAGGTGGGGCGGTTGTTGGAGGGGTTTAGGGATTTGTGATTTTAGGAAGAATGGGTTGAGCGGGAAAAACCGAAAAATAGAACACGCGAGGCGGAGCCTCAGCGCGAGCGGGCAACTGCCGCATTGCCAAAGCCGTCGTTGTCCATGTCGCGATGGTACGTGGTTTGCACGCCTTCGTCCGTCATCGTGTCGCAATTATTGTCTACGCCATCGCAAATTTCGGTAGCGCAGGGCTTGATGGCCGCATTGCGAAAGACCGTCGTTGAGGGTCACCGCTTCAAGTTTGAGGTTGTTTTGATCAGGGCATTTAGGTTTAAATCCTGCAAAACAGACAAGCAGGAAGCAGGCAAACAAGCTATTTTTGTGCGCGGACATGCACATAAATAATAGAATGGTGTCTGGATTTCACCAGTATAATTAATTAAAACCTCAAAATGACAGCAGCCGAAGCACATCACTCTGGCTGCTGTTACAATACCTTGATTATTGGGCTGATCTAAAAGCTATTTGACACATAGTTATTTCCGTGTTTCAAATTTACGTTTCTTTTCGAGGATAAAAAAAACGCGGAACGCCCCTGAAGCGCATCCCGTTTTTACTCATATTCACGCGCACAAGGTGCGGATCGGAACTCAACATCCCGGCTGACGCTCACCACTCAAAAAAAGTATGTATTACCTGTAACACACTGCCCAAAGGCTGCATAAAGATTTGTCCGGCGCATTCATCCCGCTGCCGCACCATTCAACTTGTTTCATTTTTTGACCTCTAAACTTTTTACACAATGCGTTTCGAATACCTCAAAAAAACACTGATAGGATTGGCGCTTTTCCTTTGCGCCTTTGTATCCCCTGAATTCCTGTATGCACAGCTAAGTACAGGCGGAAAGCCATACAGTTTTACGCACGAACTCAATGAAAAAACCCTGCCTGCCGCACGAATGCCCGAAGTTGATCTGGCTAAACTCCGCGCCGAAGATGCCACCGAAGGCCAGGACGGCAGTACGCCTTGCTGGCGGTTTGCAGTGCCACACCCCGTTCGGCTCAATCTTCAAAACGCAGGCCATTGGCAAACCCTGCCCGGCGGCGACCGCTTGTGGCGCCTGCAAATTGACTGCCCCGACGCCATATCCGTCAATTTACTGTACGATGATTTCTATTTGCCGAAAGGCGCAACACTGTACCTGTATCGCCCGGATGGCCAGCAGGTAAGAGGGGCTTTTACGGCGCGTAACAATACGGAAGACCGCAAATTTGCAACTGCCATTGTCGTCGGTGAATCGGTGGTGCTTGAATATTACGAACCTTTGAACGTGCAGGGTCAGGGCGCTATTTCCATCAACGGCGTCAACCACGGTTACCGTGGCTATGGTGAAAACAACATTGATCTGACGACTTCAGGCGCGTGCCAGGTAAACATCAACTGCCCCGAAGGAGACGACTGGCAGACCATCAAAAAAAGCGTCGCCAAATACAGCGTCAATGGCGTTGCCTGGTGCTCCGGTACTTTGATCAACAATACAGCTCAGGATTGCCGCCCGCTTTTCTTGACCGCCAACCACTGCGCAGAGCCGATTGGTTTGGACGCCGTCACCGCTTCTACCACGGCCAATACCCTGGTGTTTTACTGGAATTTTGAACACAGCGCCTGCCTGGATACCGGCTTGGTGGACGACACCCAAACGACTGTGGGCGCCAGCATTCTGGCCAATCCCAATGTCAGCGGTTCTCATTCCAATTCATCGGACTTTGCCCTTTACCTGCTGAGCGAAAATCCCCGCGAGGATTACGATGTCTATTTTGCAGGCTGGGACGCATCGGGCGCGGCGGGCACAAGCGGTGTTGGCATTCACCATCCTGCCGGAGATGCCAAAAAGATCGCAACCCACAACATCACGCCCGCTTCGGTCGTATCAAATCGCTACTGGCGCATCTTTTGGATAGCAACCCCCAATGGCCAAAGCGTGACGGAAGGCGGCTCCTCGGGTTCGCCCCTGTTCCGGGCCAACGGCCGCGTTATTGGCCAGTTGTTCGGCACTTTTGCCGGCAGCAACCCCAATTGCAGCGACCCTGACAATGACAACGGCGATTACGGGCGCTTGTCCTATTCATGGAACAACAACGGCGCTGCGAATAGCCGCCGCAGGCTGCGCGATCACCTCGATCCGGTTGGACTGGGCGCAACAACCGTTTTGGATGGCACTGCCAATCCTTGCTGTGATATGGCAATTACCAACATCACCAAAACAAACGAAATTTGCCCAGGTGCCAACGATGGAACGATTACCATCACCGCCACGACAAGCCATGGACCACTGGTGTATGCCATTTCCGGACTGGTGAATCAGAGCAATGCTACCGGCATTTTTACCGGTTTGCCCGATGGCAATTACAATGTTACCATCACCGACGATGGATCAGTTGCCTGCGACAGTAATGCTTCCGTCACCATTGCCAAAGGTTTCGACATCACCCCGCCGACCCTTGTTTGCCCGGCCGATCTTACGGTTTCCTGCGATTTGATCAATCAGCTTGACGCAACGGGCGAAGCCACCGCTACGGACAATTGCGATCCCGCGCCCGTCATTACCTATACCGATGACGTTTTGAGCGGCGACTGCGAGTGGGAATGCACGGTAGCCAGAACCTGGAAAGCGGTGGATGCCGATGGCAATGAAAGCGTTTGTGTACAAACCATCATCAGCTCTTCCTTCGAACTGCTGCAATCGGCTCTTTCCAAAGATGTAGATGGCGATGGGGCTGCGGATCCGCTGGTGGTCGGACGTTCACAAGGCTTTGTTATCTTAGACGCTGCCGATGCAGCGTGCATCATCAGCTGGATGCCATCAAAAGGCGACTCGGCCATGACTTTAGTCACGGCGCAGGTAACGGTGGGGGCAGATTGCCTGCCAGGCTCCAACCCGATGGAATCCGACGGCACGCTGACGAACCCGCTTTTTGCCGAAGGGATTGAATTGGGTCTCAAAGTACGCTTGGACACTGCTTTTGCCAACGGGCTGCTTTCAGAAACCAGCTGCGCTTTCGAACCCATAGTCCTCCATTTTTTGCCGCCCAATCCGAGGGTAAAAGACCTGCTTCGCTTAGCCAATATTGCATTGGGCAACCTGGTCGGCCCCCCGCATTTGTCGGAATTGTTAGACGCCATTCGTTGCGTCAATGCACAACACGATATCTGCGATACCGTCAATGAAGCGGTCAAGCCGGATAAAAAAATACAGGCTACCGTGCAGCGCCCGCAAACACAAGCTCCGGATTTCCGGGTGTTTCCCAACCCTGCATCGAGCGAAGTGACGATTGATCTGAGCGCGTACCCCGACCGGGCAGTCCGGCTGGCGTTGTACGACGTGCAGGGCAGGCTACTCCAAGCGTTGGAATTGAACACTGGCGAAACAATGATCGGACGCCTCAATCTCACCGGTTATCAGGATGGAATTTACCTGATCCGTGTACAATCGGCGGGGATGCCTGTAGCTACCAGGCGAATTGCGCTGCTTCGGAACTGATCATCGAAATTGATAGTCAATAAATAAAACATGAGCCATCCCGAATCTTCAGGATGGCTCGTGTTGTTTTATACTGGACAATTGACTGCTACCCGTCAAGTTTTTGAAGTTCGGGTTTTTGGGGTGATAAAAGTTTATCAATACCTTGCGTCTCCTAAACAACAATAGGATGAAACCCAATTGGACGGGCGTTTATCCCGCTGTAACAACAAACTTTTTCGCTGATGAATCGCTTGACTTGGACACCTTTTCCAGGAACATCAAAGCGCAACTTCCGCCGGCCGGGATGACCGTTTTTGGGGTCGAGCATAACGCAGCTATCGGACTATAAAGACAGACACTATCTAAACTCCTTCAAATTCGTAGAAATACTCAAATGATTAATCCCCCCTGCAAGGTGGTAGTGCATGCGCCCGTAATCCAACCGGAAGCGGTTGATTTTGATGCCGATGCCATAGGTGAAACCTGCTAAACTGCGGTAGCTTTCCACGCTCAGCTCTTTGCCCAGCAGGGCTGCGTAGCCGGCGCGCAGGCGGAAATTTTCCTTTTTGCCAAACAGGAATTCACCGTTAAAAACGAAATGGCGCAGGAAGTTGTCAAAAAAGATGGCGCTTTGGCTGCGATCTGTGGGCTCTTCGCCAAAAAATGAGGTGTCGTCTTCCGCGTTCGGGTCGTCGTAGAGCACGTTCCAGCGGTCGAAATAGCGGTAGATGACGGAAACGCGAAACGGCAGGTAGCGCAGGCGTTGGGAAACGCCAAGCTGCATTTCAAAAGGCAGTTTTTCAAACGGTGCGCCTGCTTCGTAGGTGGTCAGTTGGGTGCCGATGTTTTTGGCCACAAAAGCCACCGTGAGCAGGCGCGACGTATCGGAATACGTGACGCCGAGGTCGCCGGAAATACCCATGGACTGCGCACCAGCCAATTGCGATGAAATCCACTTGATGTTGGCACCGACCGTAAGCCGGTCGTAAGCCTGGTAACCCGCACCGAGTACAACGGCGTATTCGGCCACTTTAAAGTTGCCCGTAACCTGCGCGAGCACATCGGTAGCGTCTAACTCCCCATAATTGGTGTATTGCACCCCGCCGTGGAAGGTAGTGCGCCATTTTTCAACGCTATGTCCATAAGCCGCGTAGCCATTTTGGATGCCTGCAAAATGAAAATTGTGGTTGAAGGTCAATTGCTGGTGCATGGAGGCGTTGAGCAGGGAAGGGTTGGCGTGCGCCAGACTCACATCGTCGTCTTGCACCGCAATTAGGTTACCGCCCAGCGCCGTAACCCGCGCAGATGGCGATAGATTCATAAAAGCATACGTGCTGTTGCCGCCTAACTGGGCGAAACTGAAGGTGTATGCCAACACGGCAGGCAACAGGGAGATCGCTTTTTTGAGCATGGGTAGAGGTTCTTATCCGTTAAAGTTAAGGTTTTGAATGGTGTAACGTTGGGGCGAAATACAAAAGGCGAACGCAATTCCCGGATGAATATTTTTGGTTGCGACTTCCTTAGTACTTGATTGTATCGTTGATTGCGGAAAAGGTGCTCATCGGCTGTTATTCGTTGTCCGTTGTTCGTTTGGGGTTGGGATGTAATCATGGGTTCGGTTACACTTGATCGTTGTTCGTTGAGGGGAGTCGAAACGGAAAGAGGTAACACCTTTTGGAAAGGTGTCACCGCCTCCGACCTCCTCCACCTCCAACTCGGCGGCTTCCACACCTCCGTTCAAGTTCGCATTTTTAATGCCCTGGGTCAGAAAATATACGAGACGCAGGTAGACGCAACCCCACAAGTCGAAACCCTGCGTATCCCGGTAGCGGCCTGGCCGCCGGGGGTGTTTAGTGTGCAAATACAATCGGGTGGAAAAGTGCTGACGCGGCAGGTGGCCGTGCAGCGGTGAGGCGGTTAGTGAGGGTTTGACTTAAAGTCTAATGTCGTCAACTTAACGACTTGAACGACCCTGCAAGGGTCAAATGTGAATAGGTGAGGAAGGGAACCAACCCCGAATGGGGTTGAATGTAGAAAATGGGGTGTGGCCGAATAACATTCAACCCCTTTTGGGGTTGGGAGTCACCTTTCGCTATTCACCTTCAACCACTTCGTGGTTATTATCCGCTAAGTTGACGACATTAGACTTAAAGTCAAGTCCTCACTAAACAGACAAGTTTGATTTTGATATCCGGGTTGGAACCTATCTGGATAATAGGCGGAGCCGCCGCACGATCGAGGTAAAAGCAGGGTTTGATTTGAAATCAAGTCCTGACTTAGCTGGACAAAATTCGAAGGTGACACCTTTCCCAAAAAGGTGTTACCTTTTTCGAAGACCTGAAACCCCGAAGAAACCCGTTGAAACGCCTTTGTTTCCGAATGACCTTTCGGTTCGTCAAGAGGTAACACCTTTTGGAAAGGTGTCACCTCCGGCCTACCAAGAGGTAACACCTTTTGGAAAGGTGTCACCTCCGGCCTACCAAGAGGTAACATCTTTTGGAAAGGTGTCACCTCCGGCCTACCAAGAGGTAACACCTTTTGGAAAGGTGTCACCTCCGGCTTACAGCATAAAGCGAGTTCGTTGGTCGGACAAAGGTTGCGCTAACGATCTTCCATTATTATTCGGCATCTCCATCTTCAAATCACCAAATCACTTCGATACGTCGGCACACAGTCCACCACCTGATCACCCTGAATTAGGTAGAGTTCTTTAAAATGCTCGCACAGCTCCCCTGCTTTGGCGTGCCGGAAAAAGATGCAGTCACCAATTTGTAAAGACTTCGCCCCGCGATAAAACACGGGTGTCTGCACCTCCCCCGCGCCTTCGTTGGGCAAAAGTTCAGCGCCTTCCGGCAAATACGGCGCAGGGAGTTTTGCTTTGCCGGCTGCTCCGGAAGCCACATACCCGCCACCATAGCAAGTGTAGATATCCGCCTCGGGCAGGCGGGTAATGTCTAAGGCAAATCCCGCAGCGGGCAGGTGGTGAAAATGCCGATACCCATCGAACAGGACAGGCGCATAAAACGCAGAGCCGGCGGTCACTTCCGTCACGACCGGTTCTTCGGAAGAAGTTTCCAGACTGCCCGTACCGCCGGCATTTACAAAACGCAGGTTTTCAGCGCCGATAGCAGCTACTACCTCCGCGCGCAAAGCCCTCACTTTGGACAAAGCGCGATTTTGCAACAGCCGGATGACCCGGTTTTTAAAAAACTGCCCGGGCACGTTATCGCCAAGCCCGGCAAGCTGGGCCTCGTAGCCCATAATTCCATCTAATCGCAGCGCATCGTATTGCTGAATGGTTTCAAAAAGCGCTTTAGCCGCTGCCGCCGAGCGGATGCCCGAGCGCTGCACCCCGAAGTGCAGTCCCGGAAATTTGGTAGACATATCCACGTCTATACACAGCGGGAGTTGCACTTTTTTTGCTTTTGCGGCGCGATTGGCTAGGGCAATGTGTTCCGGGCAATCCACCATCAGCGTGAGGCGTTTCCCGCTGGCGACTTCTTCCGCCACAGCGGCCAAATCCGTTGCATCGCAGGAAGGGTAGGCGATCAGCAGGTCGTCGAATCCATCGCGGCTTAAAAAAACCGCTTCCCTGGCGTGGTAGGCCATAACGCCCTGGTAGCGATGGTGGCTTTGCAAAACCCGGGACAGCAGCGCCCGGCAGCGGATGGATTTGGAAGCCACCCGGATTTGCTTGTTGCCAGCGCGTTTTAACACCTGCCGGATGTTGTTGTCAAAAAAATCCAAGTCAACAAAAGCCGCTGGTTTTGAGACATTACGGAGGGCTTCCCGGTATCGGTTATACGAATTTGAAGACATTTGATTTGAATTTTTTAAATTTTTTTGGTGCTTATCTCCAAAATGGCCTATATTTGCGTTCTCGATTCCAAAAGGGGTCGAGTTTTTTAAAAAGGTCGGGTGGCCGAGTGGCTAGGCAGAGGTCTGCAAAACCTCGTACAGCGGTTCGAATCCGCTCTCGACCTCAGGTTAAAGCTCTTTTCTGCAATGCCGGAAAAGGGCTTTTTCTTTTTATTCCCGCAATTACTGCCCTGTTCGCTCAAGATTTTTTGTATCATTGATGGCACTCAGCGTTTGTTTAAATTTCCCGCTTTCAAACCAGTTAACATGTTCAACCGGCGTGACTTCCTGAATAAAACCATTCTTGCCTCCTTTGCAGCGGGAATCGGATTTTCTTCCTGCGAATCCAAACCTAAGCAAGATGCGGCAAAAAACAATGCCGCCACCACAAATCAATCAACCGGAGAAAAGCCAGAAGCGACAGTCATCGCTACCTGGAAACACCCCGATGCCACACAAAAAGCCTTAGAAGTCATTCAAAATCAGGGTCGCGCGCTGGATGGAATCGAGGCCGGCGTCAGGATGGTGGAAGCGGATCCGCTTGATCAATCGGTGGGCTATGGTGGTTTGCCTGACCGCGATGGCATCGTCACGCTCGACGCCTGCGTCATGGATGAAAAGGGCAATGCAGGTTGCGTGACCTTTCTTCAGCACATCATGCACCCCGTTTCCGTAGCGCGGAAGGTCATGGAAGACACCCCCCACGTGATGTTGAGTGGGGAAGGTGCCCTGCAATTTGCCCTGTCTAAAGGTTTTGAAAAAGAAAACCTCCTCACGGAAGCTGCCGAGGCCAGATGGAAGGAATGGCTGAAAGAAGGTACCTACAAACCAGTTGGCGGCCACGAACAGCACGATACCATCGGCATGCTGGCCATAGACGGCAACGGGAATCTTTCCGGTGCTTGCAGTACCAGCGGAATGGCCTTCAAAATGCACGGCAGGATTGGCGATTCCCCGATCATTGGCGCGGGTTTGTATGTAGACAATGAAGTCGGGGCAGCTACCGCCACCGGTTTGGGAGAATTGGTGATGAAAACCCTCGGCGCTTTCCTGATTGTGGAACTCATGCGACAGGGAAAATCGCCGGAAGCCGCCTGCCGGGAGGCCGCCCTGCGCATCGCAGAAAAATACGGCAAAACGAACGAAGACATGCAAGTGGGTTATATCGCCCTAAATAAAAAAGGCGAGTATGGTACCTATTCGTTGTTACCGGGATTCAATTACAGCATTTCCCGCAAAGTTTCCCACGAGGTACTCGATTCACCTTATCTTTCTGTAAACGCTGGCTAATTTTTTTGAATAGACGAGCCTATTTGATACCTGTTCTTTAGCGTTCGAGAGCAAGGCATGCGAAGGCTCACGTTTCGACTTTGCTCAACGAACGCAGCTGTCGGACTATAAAGATAGCCCCTAATTGTCGTATTGGTGCAGGTCTAAATCTTCGATCATGCCCGCAATTTTTTCTCCATAGTTTGGATCGGTAGCGTAACCTGCTTTTTTCAAACCATAAGACCAGCCTTTGTAGTCGTGGTTTTTCAGGTCGAACAGGTGCTTGTAGCGCTTGTTGTGGTAAAGCATGAGGCTGTGTGCGCGATAACTTTCCCAGGGGCTTTTGTACGTGCGGAAAAAATCCTTGTGCGAATCGTCGGTGTAATTGCTGCAATGTCCCCGGCGGCAGTTGCGCGAGAAACATTTGATGCCAAAATGGTTGTTGTTGCGGGTTGCCAAAGAGCTTTCGCCAACATTGCTTTCCAGCAAGCCCTGCGCCAGGGTCACGCTGGCCGGGATGCCAAATTTTTTCATTTCGGTTTGGGCAACCGCCGCAAAGCGTTTCACGTAAGCAAATTGCTTCTGCCGTTTGGTTCCCTGGTCTTTCGACGACGCTTTCGAATCGGAAAAGCTTAGGTTTGAAAAGGTGTTGGCTAAGTTGTGATCGGGCTTTGAATCCGGTGTTTTTTCTTTTTGCTCCGGTGCCGGCGCGCTTTCCAGTAGGGAAGTATTCAACGCCCTGGGTACGTTGGTCGCTTCGGCTTCGGCTTCCAAATAGGTTTCCTTCGGCACCGCATCAAACAGGCTGGCCTGGGCGGAATTCAGATTCAAATTGATGCTGACATCTTTGCTTTCCAGCAGGAATATGGCTAAGCCCAACAAAAAGACCCGGAACCAATAGCGGCGGACATAAACTTCTGCCTGAAGCTGGAGCGATTGCATCTTGCGCTGTGCTGCATGCTGGATGCGGACGATACTTTTGTTCATTTTTGACATCGGGTATGAGTTTGAATACACAAATAAACAAATTGTTTTTTTATAAAACAAACAAAAAGTTTAAAAAAATAAAAAAACTTTTCACCCCGGCAAAACTTGAAAAGGTTACCGCGCGTTTGAACAGGCAGTCTTTTAGAGTTTGTTCGGGTATTCCTGAACAAGCGCTTATCTTTGCAGCCCTTTAAACACGGGCGATTTTGGCCTATAAATTTTTTGTTTTGAATAAGCGATTTCTGAACCTGTTCAAATTTCTGCTCTTCCTGAGCATTGGTGCAGGTATCCTCTATTATGTATATGTAAAGCAGGACGCTGCTTACCGCGAAGATTGCGGCCTGAGAAACGTGTCGGCAGATGAATGCAGCCTTATTCAGAAGGTGATTGCGGACTTCGGCATCGTCAATTATTGGTGGATCCTGCTGGTGATCGTCGCTTTTGCCATCAGCAACGTCAGCCGGGCCATCCGCTGGAATATGTTGTTGGGCGCTCTGGGCTACCGGCCTCGCCTCATTAACGGTTTCATGACGATCATGATCGGCTATTTCACCAACCTGGGTCTGCCCCGTGCAGGCGAAGTCATCCGGGCGGGAACAATGGCACGCTATGAACGCATTCCTGCCGAAAAAGTCATGGGCACCGTCGTGGCTGACCGGGTGGTGGATGTCCTCAGTATTTTGGTGATGTCGGCGCTGGCTTTGCTGCTTGAATTCGATAAATTATGGAACCTGATGGGACCTTATTTTCAACGGTTCTGGGTGAACCTGACCAGCAACGGCTTAATTTTGGCAGGAGCGCTGGCGGCTGTCGCAGGGGTGCTGGCTTTAGTATACAGGTTTAGAAACCGCTTAGCTCAAAACACCATATTCCGAAAAATTGCCAAGCTTGCTACCGGACTATGGCAGGGAGTTCAAACGGTTCGGCAACTCGACAGGCCCTGGGTTTTTCTTTTCCACAGCATCAACATCTGGGTGATGTTTTTTACCATGACCTATCTTTGCTTTTTGGCGTTTGGCCCCACAGCTCATTTGTCTATGACGGCGGCTCTGGTGGTTTTTACCCTCGGTACCTGGGGCATGGTGGTTCCTTCTCCGGGTGGGATGGGTACATTTCACCTGCTGGCGCAAATTGGCCTGACTGCTTATGGCTTAAGTGGAGACAATGCTTTCTCCTGGGCCAATATTTCTTTCTTTTCCGTCCAGTTGGGCAGCAATATTTTACTCGGTTTGTTGGCCATGCTGCTGCTGCCGGTCATCAATAAAAATTATGTGCCTTATGGAAGCGCTGCCTGAAATTGCCGCCAAAATCATGGACCGGTCGCAGGCTCAACAGCGCTGTACCGCCTGGAAAGATGTGGGAGAAACCGTTGTTTTTACCAACGGCTGTTTCGATATCCTCCACTACGGACACCTGCACTATTTGGCGCAGGCCCGCGATTTGGGCGACCGCCTGATTGTGGGTATGAATGCGGGAAGTTCGGTGAGCCGGTTGAAAGGGTCTCACCGCCCGATCAATGACGAAACCACCCGAACGATGCTGATGGCTTCGCTGGCTTTCGTGGATGCAGTGGTGCTTTTTGAGGAAGATACGCCGCTCGGGCTCATTCAGTTGTTGCTGCCTGACGTTCTTGTGAAAGGCGGCGATTGGCGACCCGATCAGATTGTAGGCTCGGAACTAGTGCTGGAACATGGCGGGCAGGTGCTGAGTTTGCCTTTTATCGAGGGGTATTCTACAACGGCCATTGAAGAGAAGATCCGGAGCTGGTAAAAAATAAAAAAATAATGAAAATCAAAGCGCTCATCAATTGGTTAGAAAGCGTGGCGCCGCCGGCGTATCAGGAAAGCTACGACAATTCGGGGCTGATCGTGGGCGACCCGGAAGCGGAAATAAAAGGCGTGCTCACCAGCCTTGATGCAACGGAAGCCATTGTAAAAGAGGCGATTGAAAGAGGGTGTAACGTCATTGTCGCACACCACCCGATCGTGTTCAAAGGCCTGAAGCAACTCACCGGGCAAAACTACGTGGAGCGTACCATCATTGCGGCCATCAAAAACGAGGTCGCCATTTATGCCATCCATACCAATTTGGACAACGTGTTTCACCAGGGGGTAAATGGCAAAATCGCTGAAAAAATCGGTTTAAAAAACACGGCAATCCTGGCCCCGAAGCGCGAGTTGAAAAAGTTGAGCGCAATGTTGCCAGCGGGGCTTGCTGTTCAGGCACAGGAGGGCGTTCGTGGGCTAGGATTGGCTCTACAAGCTGACCTTTTTGCCGGGCAAAAGCTGGAAGTCGTTTTCCACGGTCCCGCGCAGGGTGCAATTTTGAACGCTTTGCGCAACACTTTGGGCCAAGCACCTGTTTATGATGTAGTTGCCCTTGAAAATAAAAGTCTGGAAGTGGGTTCGGGTTTGATCGGAACCTTAGCAGAAGCAATGCCAGAACCGGAGTTTTTGCAGCATTTGAAAACCGTGATGCAGGCGGGTTGTGTCCGGCACACCGGGTTGTTGGGGCGCAACGTGCAGCGGGTTGCCGTTTGTGGCGGCGCAGGCAGTTTCCTTTTGGGATCCGCCATCGCCCAACAAGCGGACGTTTTTGTGACTGCCGACTACAAGTACCACGAGTTTTTTGACGCCGACGGGCGAATAGTCATCGCCGACATCGGCCATTTCGAGAGCGAACAGTATACGATTGATTTAATTTATGAAATAATTTCGGGCAAATTTTCTACTTTTGCGCTTCATTGTGCGAAAACCAACACCAACCCGGTTCTATATCTTTGATTTGCAAGCGCTAAGCCTCGGGTTTAGCCTTGTGGAATTTCATAAGCATCCAGTCAAATATTGTATAAAATATGTCAGCAGCAACACAGGAATTAACGGTAGAAGAAAAACTTCGCCAACTTTTTAATCTGCAACGCATTGATTCCCAGATTGATGAAATCCAAATCATGAAAGGCGAACTGCCGATGGAAGTCAGTGACCTGGAAGACGAAATCGCCGGGCTTCAAACCCGCATTGATCGCCTGCAAAGCGTTGTTACCGAAATGGAAAGTGATCTGTCGAAATACCATGCACAGATCAAGGAAGCTGAAATGCTCATTCAGCGCTATCAGGCGCAGTTGGACAATGTGAAAAATAACCGGGAATTTGAAGCGCTTACCAAAGAATTGGAAATGCAGCGCTTAGATATCCAGTTAAAAGAAAAGAAAATCCGCGCCAGCGAAATCGAACTCGACAACAAGCGAGACACCCTGAAAGGCACGGAAGATCGAATCGAAAAGAAGAAAAAAGAGCTGGATGCCAAAAAGGTTGAGCTGAACCAGATCGTCGAAAAAACGGATCAGGAAGAAAAAACCCTGCGCACTCAATCTATGGGAGCACGGGAACACGTGGAAGAGCGCCTTATCCGCGCTTACGACAAAGTGCGCACTTCCTACCGCAACGGCCTTGCCGTGGTGACGGTTGAACGGAATTCCTGCGGCGGTTGTTTCAATAAGATTCCGCCTCAGCTCCAATTAGAAATCGCACAACACAGAAAAATCATTGCCTGCGAACACTGCGGCAGGATTTTGGTTGACAGTCTTATACTCGGAACCGACGGGGATTAGGCGATTCCTAAGAAGTTGGCAAATTGGCAAAGGGCAAATAGGCAAAGGTCAAGAGGCGAGTTTGCAAATTTGCCCCTTGCCCCTTTCCTTTTTCTGATACCGTACATTTTGAATTTGATCAAACACATCATCATCCCACGAAATTGCCACCCAATGCTTACGATCGGGTGCTTGCTGTGCCTGCTGCTGGCGCCGGCTGATGTGTTTGCAAACCGGTTTGAATACACCCAACAGGCCAAAGAAGCTTACCGCAAAGCCACCAGCCTCCGACTCTTCGAGGCGACCAATACCCTGGCGCAAATGCGAACCCAGGATCCCGGCAACCTGATCGTTTACCACATTGAAGATTACATTGACTTTTTTCAGGTCTACCTCAGCGACGATGAAGCGCTCTATAACCGCCTGAAAAAAAAGCGGGATACGCGTCTGGATATCGTGGCCCGCGGCGACAAGCGCTCGCCATATTACCTGTATATACAAGCAGACATCCGACTGCATTGGGCGTTGCTTCGACTGCGTTTTGGGGAATACCTTGCCGCCTTCAGCGAGGTTAATAAAGCGCATAAATTGCTGCAAAAAAACCGGGAGCTTTTTCCCGATTTCATGCCCAACCTGAAAAACCTCGGCATTTTGCACGCCATGGTGGGTACCATCCCGGACAACTACCAGTGGGGCGTGAAACTTTTGAGCAGCCTGAAAGGCTCTATTGCTCAGGGGCGGCGGGAACTGGAAACTGTGCTGGCTTATGCCCGGCACAACGATTTCCTATTTGAAGAAGAGACCATTGCGCTCTACTCATTCCTGCTGCTGCACTTAGATAACGACAAAGAAGGTGCCTGGAAAGTCATTCGCTCCGGCAAGTTGCGCCCACAGTCTAATCCACTCCACTGTTTTGCCATTGCCAACATCGCCATGCGCGCCGGATACAACGATGCAGCCATCCGGGTGCTGGAACTCCGCCCGCGCAGTCGCACCCTCCAGGCTTTTCCCTACCTCGACTACATGCAGGGCTTAGCCAAATTGCGCCGCCTGGACGGCAATGCGGGCCTGCACTTCCACAAATACCTCAACACCTACAAAGGCAAGTTTTTCATCAAGGAAAGTCACCAGAAATTAGCCTGGTGCGAACTTCTGCAAAATCGCCCGGACGGCTACCTCAAATTCATGAAAAGTTGCGCCGAAAAAGGCGGCACCATTGCCGGCGGGGATAAAAGCGCGCTCCGGGAAGCCCAGGCCGGGAAAGTCCCGAATGCGATGCTGCTCAAAGCCCGCCTCCTGTTCGACGGCGGTTATTACCAAAAAGCCCTTGACCTGCTTCGGGGCAGAAATGCAAACATGTTTGCGGAAAAACGCGAACGCCTCGAATTCACTTACCGCATGGGGCGCATCCTGCACGGCCTCAAAAAAGACGTTGAAGCCCTCGTTTTTTACCAACTTACCATCACGGAAGGCAAAACCGACCCTTCCTTTTTTGCCTGCAATGCTGCCCTCCAGATCGGCCTGATTTTCGAAGCCCGCCGCGACAACGCTAAAGCACGGCAGTATTACCAACTCTGCCTCAGCCTTCAGCCCGATGAGCATGAAACCGCGCTGCACCAGCAGGCGAAAGCGGGGTTGGGGAGGGTAAAGTGAGGGTATGGTTATTGTTGCTGGTTATCCATTACCAACACCTCCCCCTCCCAAATAGCCGAATACACCATCAACTCCCTCGTCCAGTTCATGCTTAAGAACAAGCTAAGGTGGGTATAGACGTTAACACTGACGACTGGCTACAAGAAGTGCTCCGCCAAAAGCTGGAAGCGGCTGCATCTGACAAAAATGTTTAGATCTGTAAAAAAGAATAAGACCTTGCAGCTCAGACCCTCTTTGTTTTGGGATACCAATGTCCAGACGATTGACTTACAAAAGCATAAAGCACAAGTCATCGAACGAACCCTCATGCGGGGAACAAAGGAGGGATTTGACCAGGTTTTGAAACATTATGGCTGGAATACGGTCAAAGAAACAGTCATCGCTGCCCGGTATTTAGATAAATATTCGCTTGCATTTTGCAGCGTCATTTTTGATACTTCAAAAACGGAATTTAGATGTTACAAACTCGCACAGTTGAACCCGTCACATTGGGATTATTGAAAGACCTAATGTCAAAACCCGTAACGATCCAATTGTTTTTGAAAAATCAGTTGATTGGAAAAGTGTTAAAGAAACGATTGAATCCGAAGTAAAAAAAATATACAAATAAGCCTGTTTGAATTCCATTAACCGCATCTAATCCATTGACCTCTTTCGCAGCTCACCATCTTCATGATGGTTTTGTCAACGACCTGGCTGACGATATGGCTGCTGAGGTTGCAATTGTAGGGGATGTAGGCCCTTAACGCGCACCTCCCAAAGCTTTTCGCAGCACTTCAATTTCCTCCTCTGATTTCCCGGAAGCTTTGAGTTTCCTGGCAATGTCCGCGATCATTTCCAACTTTAATTGTCCGTATCGGGCAGCCAGTTCGTCTTCTGCTTTCCGGCGGGTCTGGTTTTCCAGATTGTTGAGCAATTCCAGCCGTGCAGAATTGTCATCAGCCGCCGCTTCCCGGTCAACCGCGGCTGCATCACGAAGGGCTTCTGCTTCTTCGATGGCGGTTGCCATCACACTTTGCAGGGTAGCTGCGTAAGTTTCAAAGTTGAGTAATGGATCGGCCATAAAAAGACATCATACATCCGGCAAACACAGCCACCGATGCTTTGGCATTGTCGTCCAGCATTTTTTGCACGGTTTGACGCAGTTCGTCGGAATGAGAAGGCGCGGATGGTTGCATGGCGCTAGTTTGGTGTTGTCTATCCCATGCAAAGATGCACAATTCGGTGATGGGGTAGAGCAGGAAAGAATGCTAATCCTATATGCAGCGCGCTGTATGACAAAAAGAATTCGCACCTAATCCCGGCATTATTTGTACTCTTGTAAGTCAACGAATTGGAAACCTGAGCTATAATAATCAACTGAATTGATATCAATGTCGTCAAATACAGCAACCTGTTTTGGGTATTTATACACCGCCAAACGGCACTGTCCTACAAAAGAATCCTCAATTTTAAAATTATCTCCTATTTCCATGTTCGCCAGCACAAATTTTACGCCTTCTTCGTTTTCTAATTCCATGAATCGTGCAGAGAGCTGTTCGAGCAACTCTTCCGGTGCAAATTCGGGATAATAGCAAAAGACCAAAAGGGGGTCATAGATTTTACTTAACTCCCACATTTGATCGAAACTGTTGACGTGCTCTACCATTTTGGATGAATTGTTGAGTTAGCAACTCCAATCATTATGTTGAGTTGAGTTGCCTGAGTTAAAGAAAATGGTTTAAAAACAAGATATTCAGACAACTTACCTGAATACGTGATGCATTCAAAACCCTGCTGACTCTATAGCAGGATATTGATTAGAATGCTCAAATATAAACAAATTTATTACAATTCGTTTTTTGACCGTTTTTTTTAACAGGCTGTTTCACTCCATAACACGGTCAATCAACCGCTTATTAGAACCATTTCAATTTCGGTCTTGAAAGATTGGCTAAAGCAGGCCATTTTTGCAGGAAATATCATTAGACTTGTTGCGATGGGGCAGCGTGGTGGGAAAAACAGCCATTTTGCGCCCGCGATGATCCCGTCGCAACAAGTCTATTCGTTAAATCAATCTTTCTCTCATGCAGCAAATAGCTGATTTATCCGATCCAGCCTCTTTTTTATTAGCCGTTCTCGGGGTTTCCGTAGCGGTTTTTTTTCGCTACGTGCTGATGGCGGGCAGTTTTTACCTGGTTTTTTACCGGATTGCCCGACAGCAGTTTGCCCACCGAAAGATCAGTTTCCGGCTCCGGCAACCCGGGCAGTCGTGGCGGGAGGTCAAATGGTCGGCGCTGACTTCGCTGGCTTTTGGCGTTGCAGGCACTTTGATGATGCTGGCCTGGCAGCAAGGCTACACCCAAATTTATATGGACGTTGCGGCTTATGGCTACGGCTGGCTGTTCCTTAGTTTGCTCATGGCTATGCTCGTTCACGAGACCTACTACTACTGGCTACACCGCTGGATGCACCGCCCCAAAGTCTATCGCGTCATCCATAAAGTACACCACGACAGCATTGTCACCTCGCCGTGGACGTCTTTTTCTTTCCATCCGATCGAGTCTGGTTTGCAGGCGGGCGTCATCCCTGCGTTGGTATTTGCACTGCCCATGCACTATTCAATCGTGATCCTATTGATTACCCTCATGACCCTTTCCGCCACCATCAATCACCTGGACATTGAAATTTACCCGAAAGGCGCAGCCCGGCACTGGCTGGGCCGATGGTTCATTGGTGCCACTCACCACAGTCTGCACCACGCAGAATTTCGTAGCAACTATGGCCTGTATTTCACTTTTTGGGACAAATGGATGGGTACAGAAAGCGGGAAGTATGAAGCGTTGTTTGAGGAAAAAACGGAAAGGTAAAACGCATCCTTCTGTAAATAAAAAATCCTCCCCCACTAATTCCCCCTGCAACAAAGCAATTTATCCTTCGTTTTTAGCGTGAAATATAGAATTTTGCACACCTGATCACGTTTATCACATATTCGCCGAAAGGCATTAGAATTCTGGCCGCAGATGGTCGTAATTTTGAACGATGGAAACCAGTGAACTGCTTAGTAAAGTCCGCAAAGTAGAGATCAAGACAAAAGGGTTGAGCCGGCATTTGTTTACCGGCGAATACCACAGCGCATTCAAAGGCCGGGGCATGTCGTTCAGCGAAGTGCGTAGCTACCAGTATGGCGACGATGTGCGCATGATTGACTGGAACGTGACTGCGCGTACGGGCGAACCACACGTGAAGATTTTCGAGGAGGAACGCGAACTGACCGTGATGCTCCTCGTTGACATGAGCCAATCTTCTTTTTTTGGGACGGCGACGCAAATGAAACACGAAATCCTGACGGAAATTTGCGCCGTGCTGGCGTTTTCTGCCATCAACAACAACGACAAAGTCGGGGTGCTTTTCTTTTCCGACAAGGTTGAAAAATTCATGCCGCCCAAAAAAGGCCGCCAATACATCCTGCGCATCATCCGCGAATTGATTAATTTTCAGCCAAAAGGCAAGGGCACGAACATCGGCGCGGCGCTGGAATATTTCAACAATGCCCTCAAAAAACGCAGCGTCTGTTTTCTGCTGTCCGATTTTCTGGCTAAGGGCTACGAAGCCCCCCTTAGGATCGCTGCCCGCAAACACGACCTCATCGGGGTGCAAATTGTGGATCCGCGCGAAACGGCGCTGCCCAACATCGGCCTCATGCGCGTAAAAGACCCCGAAACCGGGCAGGTTCAGTGGCTTGATACAGCGTCTGCTTCGGTGCGCAAGTACTACGAAGACTGGCACCAGGAGCAATCAGATTATTTTCGGGGCGTTTTCCTGAAGAGCGGAGCCGATGTGGTACGCATTCAAACGAACGAATCGTACGTAAATGCCCTGTTGAAGTTTTTTCACAAGCGCATCCGGTAAAAAGCATGGGAAAATTAAAGACCATTGTTGCAATAGGATTATCGGTGGCGCTGACGCTTTGGCATGCAAACCTCAGCGCGCAAACCACGGCGCACGTACTGATAGACAGCTCGCAAATTAGCATTGGCGACCAGGTGAAGTTGGTTTTTCGGGTTGCATACAGCAAAAACGGCCTGTTCCAACGGGCTGATTTTTCCCAATTGGAATCCCTGAAAGGCATCGAAATATTGGCCGTTGATACGCCGCGCACGCGCATTTCGAATATTGCCGCGTTCACAGAACAGACCCTGACGCTGACTTCCTTCGATGCCGGACGATATGAGTTCCCGGCAGTTCCTATTTATGTTGCGGAAGGGGCAGGTATTGACACGGCCTGGACCAAAGAATTGGTACTGGAGGTCAGGGATGTGGTCGTCAACCGGGATTCCCTGCACATCGAACCGATCAAAGACATCATTCCAGAACCCCGGCGCTTTGCCGACTACTGGCCGTATTTTGGGGTGTTGCTGCTCGTATTGCTGATTTGGGGCATCTGGTGGTACGCCAACAAGCCTGTGAAAGAGCGGGGCTTCCCGAAGATGCTGGTGAAAAAAACACCGGATCAAATCGCCCTTGAAAAACTATACGCCCTACAACGAGGCGCGCCCTGGCTGCATCCGGGCGCAGGGAAAGCCTATTACGCCGATTTGGCCTTCATTGCCCGGGAATACCTCGAAAACCGTTACGGGATCAAGGCGCTGGAATCAACGACCCGGGAAATCATGTCTGCCTTGAAAAAAGAAGACTTGACGGAGGCTGCTGTTTCCATCCTCCGCGATTTGCTGCATACGGCGGATTTGGTCAAATTTGCGAAAGCAAATCCCGACGCGGCGACCGGGGCAGCATGGTTAGAGCGGGCGATTGAGCTGGTGAAGATGACGGCGCAGGGGGCGCAGCCTGTTTCCGAAGAAAATGACGATAATGAGGCATGATGTTATTTATTGACGAATGACGATTGATGAATGCAAATTTTTTACGGCGCTCAACATCATCAATCATCAATTACTTAATCATCAATCATCAATTGTTAAATTATGAGGTGGCTACACCCTGAGTTCCTGTACTTGTTCCTGCTACTCCCGGTAGCGGTGTTCTGGTATTGGCTTCGCTACCGGAAGCGGTACCCGACCTTCCGCTTGTCGAGTTTGCAGGCCGTGCGGGCCGGGGGGAGCTGGCGTGGCAGGTTGCAGGTCGTTCTACCCATGCTCCGTATTTTCGCTTTTGCGGCATTGATTATGGCTTTAGCCCGGCCACAGGAGCCGCTACAGGAAGAAAAAGTAAAAGGCGAGGGTATTGACATTATGCTTTCGATGGATTTATCGAGCAGCATGCTGGCTATGGATTTCAAACCCAACCGGCTTGAGGTGAGCAAACGCGTGGCATCTGAATTTGTGGGCAAGCGCACGTTTGACCGGGTCGGCATCGTCGTTTTTGCAGGCGAAGCGTTTACCCAGTGCCCCCTGACCACCGACCACCGCATCGTGAAGGAATTTTTGTCGCGATTGGAATGCGGGAACCTGGAAGACGGCACGGCCATCGGGATGGGGCTGGCAACAGCGGTCAACCGCCTCAAAGACACCAAAGCCAAAAGCAAAGTCATCATCCTGCTCACTGACGGCGTCAACAATACCGGCTATCAGTCGCCGCAATTGGCGGCCAAAATTGCCAAAGAATTCAGTATTAAAATCTACACCATTGGTATTGGCGCTTCCGGCGAAGCCCAAACGCCGGTGAGCCGCCGCAGCGATGGCACTTATATTTTCGGCCTGGCTCGTGTTGAAATGGACGAACCCCTGATGCGGGAAATTGCGCAACTGACCGGCGGGCAGTATTACCGCGCCACAACCGAGCAGGAATTGGAGCAAATTTATGCCCAGATTGACCAGTTGGAGAAAAGTGAAATCGAAATTACCAGCTACAAACGCTACGGGGAATTGTTTCGATGGTTTGTACTGTGTGCCGTGGTGCTGGTTTTTATGGAATTCCTGCTGCGGCATACGGTGCTGCGGACGATTCCTTGACCATCTAACATCTATCAACAATGTTCCGTTTTGAGCACAACGAATACCTTTTTGCCTTGGCGGCAATCCCCCTGATGGCGGGTTTGTATGCGTTGTCGCAACATGTGCGCAAGCGTGCCCTGCAACGCTTTGGCGACGTGGCGCTGCTGGAGCGGCTCATGCCCGGCTACGCACCCCGGCGGAACAAGTTCAAACTAGTTCTGCTGCTGCTGTCGCTAACGCTGCTGATTTTGAGCTGGGCCAACCCGCAATGGGGCGCTAAACGCGAAAAGGTGGAACGCAAGGGCATAGACCTGCTCATTGCCATAGATATTTCAGAAAGCATGCTGGCGCAGGATTTGCCGCCCAGCCGCTTAGAGCGGGTGAAAAAATTTGCGGTAGACCTGGTCAATCAATCGGAAGGGGATAATATCGGTATCCTTCTTTTTTCCTGCAATTCTTTCCTGCAGGCGCCTTTCACCACCGATTACAATTTTTTGCGGTTGTTTTTAGAAAGCGCGGAAACCGGCATGGCTTCTTCCGCCGGCACCAACATAGGCGCAGCGATCGAAATGGCCGGGGAGACCTTCGGCGAAGACAATAAAAACCACAAAGCATTGGTGATCTTCAGCGACGGCGAAGACCACGAAGGCCAAGCTTTGGAAAATGCACAGGAGGCTGCCGACAACGGCCTGATCGTGATGACGATCGGTGCCGGTACCTCCGAAGGCGGGTTCATCCCGGTGACGACTTCTTTTGGAACCGAATACAAACGCGACGCCAGCGGCAATCCGGTGCGCACCCGCTTAGATGAGTCTACGTTGCGAAACATTGCCAAAACGGCCAATGGTGCCTATTTCAATATTGCTTCCGGCAGTGAAACTGTGATCAGCGGCCTCCGCCAGCGGATTGATAAAATAGAAAAACGGTCTTACGAACAGCGCCCGTTCAGTGATTACAACAACTATTTTCAATACCTCATTGGACTGGGTTTGCTGTTGCTGGCGACGGAGTTTTTTATTGCTTATAAGAGGAGCGCATAAACTTTATCAGGCGTCAACTGCGAGGCGCGAAGCAGGTGACCGCTCAAAAAAACAGGCAGACTATGTGTAGATCGTTCATAACAGGATTAGGATTGATTGCTTTTTTGCTCAACATTCAGAGCGCGGCGGCACAATCGGCGCATACTGAATTGTTGAAGGGCGACAAGGCCTACAAAGAAAAGAACTACGCCCAGGCGGAGGAAAAATACCGTAGCGCCGTTGAAAAGCAAGGTGGTGCCAAGGAAAATTACAACCTCGGCAACGCCGTTTACCAGCGCGAAAACTACGACGCGGCCGTCAAATATTTTGAAGAAGCCGCCGGTAAAGCCTTAGATCAAAACCAAAAAGCCCAAGCGTACTACAACCTCGGCAATGCACACTTCAAAGCCAGCGCTTGGGATAAAAGCGTGGAGGCTTACAAAAATGCCCTGCGCCTGAATCCGGGCGACGCCCAGGCCAAACACAATCTCGCACAGGCTCGCCGCCGCATTCCACCACCGCCGCCACCGGATCAAAACAAGCAGCAGCAGAACCAACAGCAACAAGATCAGCAGCAAAATCAGGAACAACAAAACCAGCAAAACGACAAACAACGGCAGGAACAACAATCCAAATCCCAAGCTGGAAAAGAGGAAGAAATCTCGCGCCAGGAAGCAGAAGAACTCCTCAAGATCATGGAGCAGGAGGAAAAAAAAGTGATGAACAAAATGCGCCGTGAGAAACGCGGCGCTTGCAGTTCGGATAAGGATTGGTAGGTTTTTAAATGGGCAAGTTTGCAAACATGCAAGTTGGCAAACATGCAAGCTGGCAAACATGCAAGAAGCAAATGGGCAAGTTTGCAGTTTTTGCCAATTTGCCAATTTGCCCCTTGCCCCTTAATACCCCATCAACCGCGCCAACTGCCGCTTAAACCGCTCTGCCGGCATAAACAACTGTTCCAAAGGCGCAGCAAACGGGATGGGCATGTCTAAGCCCGCAGCGCGCAGCACGGGTGCGTCTAAGTACTCGAACAGGTTTTCGGAAATGTAGGCTGCAATCTCCCCGCCAATGCCGCCATACAGGGTGTCTTCGTGCAGGATGATGACTTTTCCGTTTTTTTTCACTGTGGCAATAATCGCTTCGTAATCGAGTGGCAGCAAGGTGCGCAGGTCGAGGATTTCCGCATCCACGCCCATTTCTGCCGTAATTTTTTTCGCCCAGTGTACCCCCATGCCGTAAGTAATGACCGACACCGCGTTGCCTTCCTGTTCCAGCCGGGCTTTGCCGATTTCTACCGTGTAATAGTCGTCGGGAATAGCCTCCGTGAGGCTGCGGTACAACCCTTTGTGTTCAAAATAAATGACCGGATTCGGGTCTTCAAAACTGGCTAAAAGCAGACCTTTGGCATCATAGGGATTGGCCGGGTAAACGACTTTTAGACCCGGTGTGTGGGCAAACCAGGCCTCGTTGCTCTGCGAGTGGAATGGCCCTGCGCTCATGCCGCCGCCTGCGGGCATGCGCACAACCACGTCGGCATTTTCGCCCCAGCGGTAGTAGAGCTTGGCTAAGTTGTTGACAATCTGGTTGAAAGCACAGGAGACAAAGTCTGCAAACTGCATTTCCACCATCGCTTTGTGGCCTTTGAGGCTCAAGCCCAGCCCGATGCCGACGATGGCGCTTTCGCAAATGGGCGTATTGCGCACCCGTTCTTTGCCAAACTGCGCGACAAAACCTTCTGTAATTTTAAAAACACCGCCGTATTCCGCAATGTCCTGACCCATCAGCACCAGGTTGTCGTGCTTTTCCATGGCTTGCCGCAACCCGTCGGATACCGCGTCAATAAAGCGTTTTTCTCTTTTTGCAGGCGTGGCAGGCGTGACAACTTGTTGGATATAAGGTGCATAAACATCCGCTAATTCCTGTGCTGCGCTTGATTGGATGGCGGGCTCTTCAAACGCAACGGCTAAACCGGCTTCAATTTCGTGCCGGATTTCCTGGCGCATCGCTTCGATCTTCGCGTCGTTGAGCACGCCTGTTTGCAACAGGTATTGTTCGTAATTGCTGAGCGGGTCTTTGGCCGCCCAGAAATCCATCAACTCCTGCGGTACGTATTTTGTGCCCGATGCTTCTTCGTGGCCGCGCATGCGGAACGTGCGGCATTCCACCAAAACCGGTTCAGGGTTTTCGCGCAATTCCGCCGCCAACTGGCTGAAGGTACGGTAGACTTCGAGGATGTTGTTGCCGTCAATGATCACTGAGCGCATCCCGTACCCAATGGCGCGGTCGGCGAGGTTTTCACAACGGTATTGTTCCTGCGTGGGCGTAGACAGGCCGTAGCCGTTGTTTTCAATCACAAAAATGACCGGCAACTGCCACACGGCGGCTACGTTGAGCGCTTCGTGAAAATCACCTTCGCTGGTGCCGCCTTCCCCGGTGAACGCCACAGAAACCCGACCTTCGTGTTGGAGCTTGTGCGCCAGTGCCACCCCGCCAGCCACCGCCAATTGCGGCCCCAGGTGGGAAATCATGCCCACGATATGGTATTCCATAGTGCCAAAATGGAAAGAACGGTCGCGGCCTTTGGTGAAGCCCGATGCCTTGCCCTGCCATTGGCAAAACAGGCGCTCCAGCGGAATGTCGCGGGAAGTGAACACCCCGAGGTTGCGGTGCAGGGTAAAAATGAATTCGTCGGGCAGCAGCGCGCAGGTGATGCCTACTGAAATGGCTTCTTGTCCGATGCCCGAAAACCATTTGCTCACACGCCCCTGTCGGAGCAGGATGAGCATTTTATCTTCGATCATCCGCGGCTTCAGCAACCGCTGGTAGAGGGAGAGCAAGGTTGCTTCGGTCAGGTCGCCGCGCTCAAAAGTGATCGCGGGCGCTATGGTTGTTGCGTTCATGGTCAAGGCTTTAAAAAAACGCTGCAAAGGTAGGGAAATGGTGGGAAATTTTGGTTGAGGAATTTTTTTTGATTCCGGGCAGAGCCCGGATAATAGAGCACGCGAGGCGGAGCCATCGCGCAAGCGGGTGGAATAGAACAAGAATCCAGATAACGCCCGGAAAATAGAATATGTCATGTGGCACCACATCGAAACAGGGATCGTTATACGAATAACTCATTTTTGTGTACTATTGTCGAGCAATAATACCTGAAAAGAAAACAAACTAATGCCGGATACGACTCAAAACAAAGCCGGCAACCCTATTTTCAACGTAGATTGGGAGGATCTGCTCGACACCCTCGAAGCAGAAAAATGCGTACTTTTCCTCGGCAGCGGGGCGTTTGAAGCGCCCGGTGGCGGCAGTATTGAAACGGCGCTGCGGGATTGGCTCGAAGCTGACGAACCCGATCATCCCTACATCCGGCTCTACAACCCCGACGGGTTTATGCTTTTCCGGAAAAACCGCTTCAAGCGCAAAGTCACCACGCAAATCAAAGATTTTTACAACCAGGCTTTCCCCGAAACGGAAGCGCTGTTCCGTCAATTGACAGAAGCGCCTTTTTCTATGATTGTCACCCTCACACCGGATAACCTATTGGCCCGCACCTTCGACACGCTGGGTTTTGATTACCAATCCGATTTTTATTTCCGCCACCGCAAAGCGCCGGAGGTGTTTGATCGCCCGACCAAATAAAAACCATTGATTTACAATCTTTTGGGGAATATTGAAGAGCCAGAAAGCATCGTACTAACCCACAGCGACTTTTTTGATTACTTAGAATCGGTTTTCAAATCCAACAGCATGAACCAGGATTTGAAAGAAGAATTAGAGGGCGCCGAGCGCTACATCTTCCTTGGGTTACCTTACGAAAAATGGTATTTCCAGTTGTTGTTGCGGGTGCTGTCCATGCACTCCGACAAGCTGAAAGAAGTGGAGCGCCTCGCCCTGAGGGAGTTTGAAGACCCGCGCCTGCAACGCGCTGTACACGGAAGAATTCAAAATCGAATTTTTTCCTTTCGAGGTAAAATTGTTCGTTCAGGAATTGCACCGGCAGTGCGAAGCAGCGGCTCTACTCAAGAAAGCCCCGCCTCCTGATCCGGCTTTGGCCAATTTGCCCGACCTGAATCTCGTCCAATTCCAGCGGCTTTCCGATCGGCATCCACGGTTCTTTCGATGTTGTAAACCTTTGCCGGAAAGGCTTTTGAGGGGTCTCCCGGAAAATTCAACAACACTTTTTGGCCTTTTTGCACCCGGGAAATGTCTTTTTCAAAAACGTAAATCACGGGATGCAAATAGCTAAAATCCACAATTTCGCAGACCGGCGTTCCCGGGGTCAGAGCTGTCCCCGCGCTGGCATGAATGCGCGTAACGACCCCCGAAACAGGAGCGGTCAGCGGCAATTCCGTTTTCAGGTGGTCGGCGTCGAGGCGATCGGGGTTGATTTGGTACTGGCGCAGTTTTGCGGCAAGCACTTTCCCGGTGGTTTGCGCGGCACGGAGTTTGGATTCCGCGCGCTGAAAATTTTTACTCGCGGTAGCATCCGCTTTGCTCAGTGCCTGTTAGTGCTCGAATTCAGTTTGCAGAAAAGCCAGTTGGTTCCGATTTTCCAGGTATTGTTGCTGCAAATCCAGCAAATCAGGCTTGCGCATCATGGATAATAGAACACACGAGGCTGGAGCCATCGCGCGAACGGGTGGAATAGAAAACCGCGATTAATAAATACTTCTAGACGGAGGCTTTTGATTCTTCTAAAAAGGATGTGGTGAATAAGTGGATTCATAACAGCTTTTCGCAAACCAAACTTCCTCTTCTGTCGTTTTTAATGTAAATTTACACCGCTCAATTTTAGCTAAACAGTTATCCGGTATGCAAACCATAGAAATACAAAAAGGGATCCGGGTCGGTTTTGAGGACTTGGTAAACGGGGTCTCCAGATTGGAAACATCCGATCTGGAAAAGCTAGCGGATACGGTGAATCATATCTTAGACGGGAGGAAAAACCCGTCGCCCGCAGCGCGGGAGCAAGAACTGTTGGAAGAGATTGAGCACGTCGTCCCTGAGTTTATCAGACATCGCTATAACCGGCTTCATGCCAAACTCCAAAAGGAAAAAATTTTGGAGACGGAGCATCAGGAACTGCTTCAAATTGTGGATTTTATGGAAGAAAGGGCATTGGTGCGCGTCCACCTGATGGCCGAACTAGCCGCCCTTCGGCAAGTTTCTCTGAAAGAAGTGGGGGAACAACTCCGCAAAAGGCGGCACGGACATGCCGAGGCGTAAAATTTCTCCTTCAAAACGGCTGGTCATTGCCACAAGGGCAGCATTTCTATGCGAGTATTGCCGCACACCGGAAGATTTTTCAACCGATGTATTCAATATTGAGCATGTAAATCCCGTTCTGCATGGCGGCACAGATGCCGACAACAACCTGGCATATTCATGTGGAGGCTGCAATGGAAATAAGCATTTCCATATTTCCTGGAACGACCCTACGACAGGGGAACTTGTCCCCCTTTTTCATCCAAGAAAAGATAAATGGCAAGAGCATTTTTCATGGAGTGACGACCTTACACTTTTGACAGGATTGACACCAAAAGGCCGCGCAACTATGGATTTGCTGAAGATGAACCGACCCGGGTTAGTCAATTTGCGCAAAGCATTATTCTCGTATAAAGCGCATCCGGATATGTAATTCAAATCCCTCATCCAAAAACAACACGCTTCAATGAAAAAAACATTGTTCCTCCTGCTGTACCTCCTCCCGGCGCTCCTCACCACCGCACAGAACAACTACACCGAAGCCATTCAGCAGGGCGACGCGGCTTTCAAAAAAGGGCAGTACAAAACGGCGATCAACAAATACTTCGCGGCGGAGGCTTTTGATCCGTCGAAGAAGGAGACGGTGAAAGGGAAGGTGAACGCGGCATTTGACAAAATTGAGGCATTGAGAGAAGAAGCGGAGGCGGCGAAAAAACAGGCGCAGACGGCGCTCAATCAGGTGAAACGGGAACAGGAAAAAACACAACTGGCGCTTGATGCAACAAAGCAGGCCAAGCTGGAAACGGATAGCGCCCTGCAAAAAGCCAATAAGCTCGTCCATGCTTTTTATTTTTATGGGAATCGGTTTGCTTTAGCTTATGGCTCCAAAGGAGAAAACGGAAGCAATGCGTTCTATTTCATTGACAAAAACGGAGACGAGGTGCCCCAACTTGGGCAATGGGAAAAAGTAGAACAATTTGATTGGAACGGCTTTGCCAAAGTTAAAAGCGGATCGGAGTCCTATCTTTTGGATACACTCGGTAAGGCCTATCGCGTTGCTTATGACCTCAAAGAGCTAAGCTCAGAAACAAGGGCATTGGATTTATCCGAGCGCGAACTGAGTGCGTTTCCGGAAGCCATCTTCGATTATCCTTCTCTGGAGGTTTTGCTGCTTGAAGATAATGAAATTGCTGTACTACCGGCCCGAATTGAGGAATTGAAAAACCTCGTCTATTTGGATTTGGGTAGCAATCAATTGTCTGAATTGCCGCCTCAAATTGGGGAATTGCAGCGCCTTGCCAACCTGAACGTGTACTACAACCAATTGAAGGCGGTACCCGGGCAAATTGGTGCCTTGAAAAACCTGAAAGAACTGGATTTGAGTGGTAACGAATTAACGACGCTGCCCGGCCAAATCGCAGCATTAAGAATACTGGAGGTCTTGGATATAAGCGACAACCCATTGGCGCAGCTCCCGCAGGAACTCTGGGAATTAAAAAATCTCACGCAATTAAGTTTAAGCAGTATCCCATTGGCCGAGTTCCCCCAACAACTCTGGCAATTGGAAAACCTGACCAACCTAAGTTTGGCCGGCAACCAGATCACCGTCTTACCTGAAACAATTGGGGAATTGAAAAAGCTCGCCCGTTTGGATTTGAGCACCAACCAATTGACGGCGCTGCCCGAACAAATCGGGGCACTGAAAAACTTGAGGTACCTGAACTTGAGCAGCAATCAATTAGCAGCACTACCCAAACAAATTGGCGGATTGGCCAACTTGACCGAGCTGGATTTGGGCACCAACCAATTGACGGCGCTGCCCGAACAAATCGGGGCATTGAAAAACCTGAGGTACCTGAACTTGAGCAGCAATCAATTAGCAGCACTACCCAAACAAATCGGCTCTTTGGAAAACCTCGCTGAACTCCGGTTGAGCGGCACCGGAATAGCCCAATTACCTGAACAAATTGGTGCCTTAAAAAACCTGACTAAACTGGATTTGAGCGACAATCAATTGACGACGCTGCCACAACCAATCTGGAAATTAAGCAAACTGACAAAATTGAATTTGGGCAACAACCAATTGGCTGAACTGCCGCCTCAACTCTGGGAATTAAAAAACCTGACCCAACTTAATTTAGGAAGCAACCCATTAGCGGGGCTGCCCAAACAAATCGGGGCGTTAAAAAATCTGACCGAATTAGATTTGTACAACAACCGATTGACTGCGCTTCCACCACAACTTTGGGAATTAAAAAATCTGACTTCGCTTCATTTGGGTAGTAACCCTTTGAAGGTCTTACCCGGACAAATTGGTGAATTAAAAAATCTGGACTATCTGAATTTATATGATACCAAATTGACTGCGCTACCTGAACGAATGAGGGAACTGAAAAATCTATCTATCCTGTACTTGAGTTACAATCAATTGACCACATTGCCTATACAATTTTGGGAATTGAAAAACCTGACCGAGTTGTATTTATTTAATAACCAACTGTCTGAGCTGCCACACCAAATTGGCGCATTAAAAAAACTAACCCACCTCGGGCTGGGAGATAATCAATTGACCACAGTACCCGGACAAATCAAGGAATTAAAAAACATGACGTACCTATATTTGATGGGAAATCCCATCCCAGAACCCGAGCGCGAAAAAATTATCCGGGAGCTCCCCAACTGCAAGATCGAGTTTTAGAGATTGGTCGGGACGCCTGCCGGAACAAATCGGGGGTCTGAAAGCGCTGACCAGACTGGATTTAGGGGATAATCAATTCATCGAATTGCCCCCGCAAATCGGAGAACTGCGCAGCTTAACAGAACTGAATTTGTGGGGCAATAATCTTTCCCGCCTGCCTTCTAAAATGGGCAACCTGAGTAAATTGCAAAAATTGGATTTATCGGAAAACCAATTGAAGGAATTGCCCGTCACCCTGTGGAAGCTTCGGGAATTAACTGAACTATACCTTTGGGGCAACCAGTTGACTCAAATTTCTACCGAAATTGGCCAATTAACCAAGCTGAAAGAACTGATTTTGAATGCCAACCCGCTTCCCGCGGATGAAATCGGCAAAACGTTGCAACGCCTGCCCAGCCTGGAAGCTTTGTATTTGCGCAACATGGGCTTTTCCACCCTGCCGACTTCGGTCTATGTGCATAAAAACCTCAAACGATTGGTTCTGAAAAACCGCGACGACGCCGAAACTTACAGAACTGCACCGTTCAACAATTTTTCAGCCGAAGAACAGGAAAAAATCCGAAAACGACTGCCAGGGTGCGAGGTGGAGTTTTAGAAAATGGACAAGCCGGGTTCTCACCTCTTATTTCACTTGGATTTTTTTTGGTCTGCAACCTGAAGGTGGCGACCACAAGCATTACAAAATTACCGGCGCTCCACCGGCACGCTGGCCCGGTATTGACCGTTGGTAAGCTTTAAGGTATAATTACCTGCTGTAAAAAAACTAATGGAATAATCGAATATGTGTTGCCCAGGCGCTACGGTGCCTTCAATCAGCGTGCCGACCAAATCGCCTTCTTCGTTGAACAGTTCCAGCAGGAGGTTTTCTAATTTTGCGGTATTGAACTGCACGCGAATCCAGTTTTCGCGGGGGGCGCGTGTTGCGGAAAGCTGGAACCAGGAATTGCCGTCAATGACCACCGGCGCTGGGTCAGGTTTCTTTTTTTCAATAAAAACCCTGAATATCCGACTACTGGATCGGCTTTGTGTGCCGGTATTGCTCCAAAAAATATTCCCGCCGTCGCTTTCGATGCCGCCGATGACGTAGCCAACCAAAGTTTTTGATTGCGGCAAACGCGAAAAATCCAACACGCCATTTGTGAACAAGGGAGCTTCGGTAGCGGGCAGAAACCACGCCGCTGCGCCCAGATAGCCAGGCATTGCTGCTGGCAGGAGTGCCTCGGTCATGCGGCCATCTTTCGTTCGGGTCACTGTACTGATCGCTTTGGTGAACGGCACATCGTAATCGTTGAGCAGGGCTTTGTTTTCGTCGAAATAGAACTGGCTGATTCCGCCAAAAAAGATCGTTTGCATGGTGCCCGTAGCCGCGTCGTAGAGTGGAAGATTGGCGCTGTGGTAGCAGTTCAGCAATTGCTCGAAACCCGGCTTTCCCTTATATCCCGCAGCATTAAAATCTACCGTATTGAGCCAGGGTAGGTTAGCATCGTACTGAAAAACGCCGGAAAAAGCGGTATAGCCTTCGGTTTTATTCGGAAAAATCTGCGGCACGAGGTTGTAGTCGCGGCGATGCCATTCGAGTGAGTCCGTCCAGACCTCGTATGCTTCAAGGGCAGGCTTTTCGCCAATGTTTTGGATGCGAAAACTGCGCACAGCGTTGGTGTATTCCTGCGAAAATCCTGGGCCGGTCGTTGGGCCGGTAGGGTTGTATGCCCCGTCGAAGCGGTGGCCGCCGGCTAAGTAGAAGCGATCTCCAATTTTGCCCAACGCGCCACCGGTGACCGCCATTCGCTCGTCTTCGGTTTGCCGGAAAAATGCCGTCGTTTTTTTGCCGTTGACGATGGCGGCCATCAGTTCGGGAACATCCACTGCCGTCAGGCTGGGGTAGGAAACAAAGGCTTCCCGCATCCAACTGAAGCCATAGCCGCCAAGCAGGTAGAGCGTATTGCCGTCCTGAAAAAACTGGATATTGGTGCTGGACAATTGTTCTGCTATCGGCTTGGGAAGGCTCTCAAGACCTGCTGACCAAAGCTTGCCAGTAGCCGGTTCCACCACAAAAAGCCGGGCGTTAGCGCCTTCCGGCTCAAAAGCCGCAAAAGGTTGCCGCCGGTGCAGGCCGTCTTTCCGGCCACCGATGAGCAGCCAGCGGCCCTGGTGTTGTGCCCAGGCAAAAGATTGCAGCTCCGGCATGCCGGGAATGGTGGTTTCTTCGATGGAAAGCTGGTATTGCGGCGAGGTTTGGCCGGGTTCTACGGGCTGTGCAGAGGCATTAGCCATGCAAAAGAATAGCAGGACAGCCAGGGGTACTGCTTTTATGTTGTGGTAATTGGCAGACATGCTTGTGTTTTTATGAGTTCCAAAAAATACAGAAACAAAGATCAAGTGGCGATGGCCGAGCGAAAAAGTTCTGCTGCAAGGTCGCGCCCCTGGGTTTCATAATAACGCAGCAAAATTTCGTATTTTTCCTGTTCGTGCAGCAGGTGCGCAAGAGCCGTGCGTTGTTCCAGCAACAGGTTTTCGTGGTCGTTTTGGGAAACCTGTACCTGAAGGGCTGCCGCTTCGATGGCTTTCCGGTAACCTTTTTGCGCAATGGGCACTTGGCGGGAGAACTGCCAGCCGGGGTAAACCGCGCCATAACGCGGAGCATAGCCAAAATTGACTTCGGCAAGGTCGCTGATCCGGACACTGTTGCTCCCACCGGGCATGGCTTTTACAACGATCTGGCGAATGTCATCGAGATTTTTTACCAGACCTTCTGCCCGGATAAAATATGCGCTGCTCGATTTTTCGATGTAGGCACCACCGGAGTTTTCGTTGGCATTTTCCAGCGCCATAAACACTTCGTGAGTACTGATGCCGAAAGCTCGCAACCGATCCGTTTTTAGCGCTACCTCGTATTGCCGCAGGTAGCCGCCAAAGCTGTTGATCTCGACCACGCCAGGAACGCCGATGAGCTGTTTTTTACGATCCAATCCTGAATAGTGCGCAACTCCATCGCGGAATGACGCGACTCATATCCCGGTTAACGTTACTTCGTTTCCCTCAGATTCTTGAAAATGTCCAGTAGTATGGTGAATAGGAATCATTCAATTGGCCGTTTTTTGACCTGAAAAATTCTCGACAGGTTGAAGCCGAACTGAATATCGCCTTTCAGCCAATCACCATTTGTATCCGAGAGGTAAGCCCGTTCGTTCATCCCGACTGCATTGGAAAAATGCAATTGAAAGACGTGGCCGCCCGTTTCAATATCCAATCCAATGGACAAAGGGTTGGCTAAGAGGTTACCGGGGAACCGGTTGATCACATACCCGTAATCCCAGACGAAAGCCAAGCGCTGTGTGAATTTGACACGGCCACCAAAGCCAACTGCAAATAATTCGTTCGGAATGAGCTGGTTGTCCACGATATTGCGATGCACCCAGGTGGGCGAAAGCTGCAAGGTAAGTCGGTCGGTGATTTTGCGCCCGATGATCAGTTCGTGATAGTACCCCAACCTTCTGGACAATGTCACAGGCACTTCGGGATTGCCAATCGGGTCTTTGAGGCCGTTCATGGTGATGCCGCTAACCCAGACCAAAGAAACCGGATTATTTTTGCTGCCTTTTGATTGCCACAAAATCCGGTACTTCACAAAAGCGTCCATTTCCTTTTTGGCGGTGCTGCGGCCAAATCCAACCATCAAATTGGGAGAAATCCCATAATCGAACCCTATGCGCATGCTGGCACGGTCAAGGCCGAACATTTCATAAAACCCATCGCTGATTCTGCCAAAGCGGTGCAGGATGCGGAAGTCGAGCGTGCCTTCCGAAATCATTTCCATGCTGTGGCCATTGATGACCCGCGAGCTTTTGAATGCGTTGGTGGTGTAATCAGTTACCTCATCTTTGCCCAGAATATCGAGCAAACTTCCTTCCTGTGCGCTGCCTTTTAAGGGTAAAAAGAACAGTGTCAAAGCGCTTGTGATCAGAAAAATTAATCGTTTCATGATTTACTTTTTAAAGGGTTCCAAATTGGCATTCACCGAAATCTTTATCTCGTTGGCAATTTTTGTCCCTACTACTGAAGGGATTTTGATGTCATAATCTGAGAGTTTGACAAAAAAATCAGAAGCTAAGGCTGGCTTACCGCTTTTTACCTGAACAGTGCCTTTGGCTACGAGGTCTTTGGTAATCCCGTGAAGGGTCATTTTCCCATTGACAACCACCGGGTACGTACCGTCGGTTGTCCATTTTACATTTGCGTGGTTGTCAATCTGTCCTTTGAAAGTCGCTTTCGGGAATTTGTCGCTTTCTACATAATTTTCGTTGAAATGCTCCTGCATCAACGCATTTTTAAACTGGAATCCTTTCAGCAGCACGGCCCATTCCATCTGCCCGCTGGCTTGATCTGCCACGCAGGTCGCCGTTTTTGTTGCTGCTTTTACTTCCTCGATGTCGTCCATGGCACCTTCTGCATTGAAGCTAACGGCACCTGTGCGCGTAAAATATTTACTTTGTGCCTGCACGAAATAAGCAGCCGGAAGCAGAAGACACACAAGCATTGCAATCTTTTTCATGATAATTGTTTTTGTTGAAAATCAATCATTTTTTGCGCCAAGCACAACCCATTGCCGGATTTTTTCAACGTCGCAGGCAGGAATTTTGCTGGCATTTTCAGGCATTGGCGTATACCCGGGAGCATGTTCGATCGAACCAACTAAGGCACCGCTCACCGCAGTGGGTTGTGTTGCAAACCCGGCACCCAAAAATGGCCTCATTTTTTTATCAGGACTGAACAGGTAGCGCATTGCAAGGGCCAAAGTATAGCTGTAAAAAAGCTGATACAGTTCTTTCTGGCTTGCCCGATCCTGACGACGGCAAGCCTCGATTATTGCGGCAAGGCGGTTCTCTCCTGCGGTCATCTTGTTCTCATATTCGCAAGCTAGCACAAAAAGGTTGCCTGCGAGCTAAAAATAACACGCTTTAGGAATTGTCAAGATATACAGAGCAACGATTATTGTCGCAATTGCAGGTGTTAAAAAAGTCGTTGTCGCACCGAATTGAAACCCGATAAGTCCTGCCAACGAACTTTTCAATCCTCTCATCGAAGAAATCAGAAAAACCGGCACACGACTTGATGTGTTCATGCTTGGTGACCAACCTGAGCCTTTCGCTATTTTTATGTAAACGCGAATTTCATACGCAGATGCTGTTTGACCCCATTTGAAAAACAATTCAATTTGCCAACGGTATTTGTAAAGCAAAGCGAGATCTGCCCTGGTCGCGTTTTCAAGACGCCGCCTCAGCCTTCATATCTTTCAATACCATCAAATACCCGGCTACCCCCACTGCCGCCACCGCGCTGACTGCAAAGGTAACTCCGGCACCCGCAGAATACCAAAGAATCCCCGCCAGGCTGCTGGCAAAAAGCGCAAAAATACTTTGAAAAGCAGTATATGTTCCAATGGCGGTGGCCGTATCTTTTTTCTCACAAATATTGGTAATCCATGCTTTCGCAACGCCTTCGGTAGCGGCTGCATAGAGGCCATAAACGAAAAAAAGCAAAAGAAAGGCCAAGTTGCTTTCAGCGAATATCATCCCCGTATACACCACGGCAAAGAGAAGCAAACCGCCCGGAAGCAGTCGTTTCATTCCAATGCGGTCGGCCAAAATTCCCAAAGGATAGGCCGCCAAAGCATAAATCAAGTTGTAAAAAATGTATGCCCCGATCACTAAGCCATCGCTGCAACCCGCTTCTTTCATTTTAAGCAGCAAAAACACATCAGAGCTGTTGAAAAGGGCAAAAACGAGCAACCCGCCAGCCAAGCGGCGGTAGGCCGGGGAACTCTTGCTCCAGTATTGAAGAAAATCCCAAAAACCGGGTTTGGACACCCTTGCTACGGGAGCGCTGCTTTTTTCATGAATCCACCTCGTAAAAACAATCGCTCCTATGCCTGGCAGGAAAGCCACGATAAACAAAGTCGCATAATCACCGGGGCGCCAGGCTAAAAAAGCCAGGGCAATCAGCGGGCCGATCACCGCGCCCAGGGTGTCCATAGAGCGATGAAAACCAAAAATACGGCCCTTGGTTTCGGGAGTCGCCTCCGACGAAAGCAATGCATCCCGGGCACCGGTGCGGATACCTTTCCCGAGCCGATCAACTGTTCGGGCAAAAAACACCCACAATGGGTAGGTGAATGCTGCCATCATGGGCTTGGAGATTGCACTAAGGCCATAGCCGAATTGCACAAAAGGCAACCGTTTTCCCAGCCGGTCGCTCAGGTTACCAAAATATCCTTTGCTCAACCCCGCAGTCGCTTCTGCCAACCCCTCCAGTATGCCAATCAGCACAACGGAAAAACCAATGCTTTTTAAATAGATTGGCATCACTGGGTACAACATTTCACTGGCCATGTCGGTGAACAGGCTTACGAATGAAAGTATCCAGACATTTCTTGTAATATACCCCTTCATCATGTTTGTTCTCTGTATGGCTCACTGAAAACAGGTCATTCATTAGATATTCAGGCAAGCTATGCAGAAACGATGTCAAAAAGCTAACCTTTTGTACCTGCTTGCGAAACACGCCCGTTTTTTTAAGCAGGAATATCTGTTTTTTGAAGCTTAGCCGCTTTCTTCATTTTGTATATCCGTAGCTCGGCGTATCTTAGCCGCTTGGGATATTTGCCTCCCTGACAACTGTTTTCTGCATGTTTACAGATAAATATTACCCCGACAGGATCGCGGCTGAATCGTTGGATACTTACCTCGAAAAGGGATGGTATCGCATGGGGCAATCTATCTTTACCACGCATTTTCTGAGCTTTGACCGGCGCTTTTATTCCGCGATCTGGATTCGGTTGCCACTCAATAATTACGTTTTTAGCAAGCGTTTGCGCAAGCTTTGCCGCCGGAACGAGGAACTTTTCCGTTATGAATACGGCCCGATGCGTTTAGACGAAGAAAAAGAGACGCTTTATCAGCGATACAGAAATACATTCCCCGGCGTGTTGTCTTATACCCTGAAAGAAGCGTTGCTGGACGAAGAAGAGTCCAATGTGTACAGCACGTGGGAAGTGCGTTTGTACCACGAAGAACAATTGGTAGCGTTCAGCTTTTTCGACATCGGCCAGCACAGTGCTGCAAGCATTCAGGGGGTTTATTCACCCGATTACCGCGGCTATAGTTTGGGGTTTTATACGATGCTACTCGAAATCAAGTGGTGCATGAGCCAGGGTATGAACCATTATTATCCGGGGTATGTCGTGCCCGGATACGAGCGTTTCGAGTATAAAAAGCGCATTGGCTCGGTAGAGTATTATGACCTGCATTCGGATGACTGGTTGCCTTTGCCCCAATTGAGCGCCGAAAATGTGCCGCTGCCCAAAATGCAAACGCGCCTGCAAATCCTGGAATCAGCTTTGCAGCAGCAGCAAATTCCCTGCCGCTACCTGCACTATCCTTTTTTTGAGGCCAATTTGTTCAGCTTCTTTTCAGCGCCGTACCTCGACTACCCTGTTTTACTGTGGTGTTATCCGCAAGAGGGGGCGAAAACCTTCCTGATTGCAGTATTTAATGTGCGGGAAGACGCTTGGCAATTGCTGCAATGTGCGACGTATGAAGACATGTTCCTTTCCATGAACGCCGCCTACGCCGCTTCTTTTGATAAAAAGCTGTTCTTTCTCGAATTAGCCTCGGTAGACGCAGTGCTATGCACCACAAATGATGCTTTGGAATTGGCCGAAGTGCTACGAGCTTGTGCGCTGCCAGCTTCAGGCTCCCCAACCCCCTAATGGCGAGTAGGGGAGCCCCAACTAATAATCAATTTGAGGAGTTGAGGATGTCAAAGTGGATCCCTAACTTGATCGCAAAACGTAAGTTCTACTTTAACCTTTCTACTTTAACCTTGAAAACCAGTAACGAACCACGGCGCTATGAATTTTTCATCCAAACGCATCGAAGAGGCAGTAAATGCCTTCGCTTCCTTACCCGGCATCGGTCGCAAAACGGCGCTGCGCTTAGTTTTGCACTTAGTGAAACACCCGGTGGAAAACAGCGAGCAGTTTGTCGAAGCCATCCTGGGCATGCGCCGCAACATCAAAACCTGCCGCGTCTGCCACAATATTTCTGATGACGACATCTGTTCGATTTGCACCAATCCGCATCGGGAGCGATCGGTTATTTGTGTGGTGGAAAGCCTTCGCGACATCCTTGCCATAGAGGCTACGGGGCAGTACCGGGGGCTGTATCACGTGCTGGGCGGCATCATTTCGCCCATCGAAGGCATTGGTCCGGCAGAACTGAACATTGATTCGTTGCTGGAACGTGTCCGCGATCCCGAAGTACGGGAAGTCGTCATGGCCATCAGCCCCACCATCGAAGGCGATACGACGATTTATTACATTTCCAAAAAACTCCAGGGGGTGAACGTGCAGATCAGCGCCATTGCGCGCGGCGTATCTTTCGGTGGCGAACTGGAATACGCAGACGAACTGACGCTCGGGCGCTCTATTGCTGCGCGGGCACCTTATAAAGTACAGGAGGAATAATGTCATTAATTCTAAATATAGAAACTGCAACGGAAGTGTGTTCCGTGTGTCTGAGCCAAAACGGAGCGGCTTTAGCCCTGCGTGAAAGCACCAATGCTCAGGATCACGCCGCCCAAATCACGCTGATGATTGCCGATTGTTTTCGGGAAGCAGGCTTGAAACTGGCCGCACTCGATGCCGTGGCAGTGAGCGATGGTCCGGGGTCTTACACTTCTTTGCGCATTGGGCTGGCTACGGCCAAAGGCATTTGTTATGCGTTAGACAAACCCCTGATTGCCGTGAGCACGCTGCAAGCTATTGCATGGGCTGCTTCTTTAGAAATACCGGATGCAGGCATCTACGTCCCGATGATTGATGCGCGGCGTATGGAGGTCTACCTCCAACCCTTTTATGGTGACAACCACCCGATCGGGGAAGCAGAGGCCTGTATTTTGCATCCGGCGCTGTTTGACCCCTGGTTGCAAGCCGGGAAATCGGTGGTTTGTGCCGGAAACGGCAGCGACAAAGCGCAGGCAATGTTAGTCGGGGTGGGCGTTTCTTTTTCCGGAGTCCGTTGTTCAGCCCTCCACCTCATTGCTTTGGCAGAAGCCGCTTTCGCAAAAGCTGATTTTGCAGATATTGCTTACCACGCGCCGTTTTACTTGAAACCGCCGAATATTACGACGCCGAGAAAAGGGTTGTAAGGATAGCTATCTATTATTTTTGTCTTTTAATTTATTTAAATACAGGTAATTACATATAAATCAATAAAAAAATAAGCCTTCCTGCTAAGTTTGGCCTGATGTTTGCAAAGTCTATCAGAAAATACCTCCCTGTTTAAATAAATCAATTAGTACGGATTCGCACGAGACGCAGTAATGAACTGCTTCGGTGCAAACTAAGCGCCTTTGCTTTGCAGCAGGGAGCGCCTTCTATGTCATTTTTCGCAAACAACAAGGTTAACAGGAAGTGCTATGAGAACATTTATGATCAACCAGGAACTAAAGTCGGCGCGAGCCGGGGCAAACTGCTTCCGGCTGCTGCCCCGAAATTTGTGGCTGCTGCCTTTGTTGGCAGCTTTAGTCGCCGCGATGCCCGCAAAAGCCCAAACGCCGGTGATTTACCTTGGCACCGCACCCGGCGCGCCGGCAACCTGCAATTGCCTGAACAACGCCACCACATTGACCAATGGCCAGTTCAGCGACCAAATTACCATTGAAGCGCCAGCGGGTCAAACCTGGACGGTGGTTGGTGTTTCGGGCTTTTTCAGCACGACCAGCCCCGCACCTCCGGCAGCGCCGACGCCAATTCCGGCGGGAACACCCATCCCGGAGACAGCAGCCGGGTCGGGGGTCTACGAGATATCCGTGTTGCATGTGGACGGCATCGGCTTTTTGCTGACGGTGGGCAATGGCGTGCAAATGCTCAGTATCGGCAGCACCTGCCATTATCCCAATCCACAAATCGTGGGACTTTCCAATCAGTATTGCACCAGCAGTGCCCCGGTAACCCTTACGGGAAATGCGGGTGGCGCTGCCGGAACGGGAAGTTTTTCGGTCAATGGTTTGCCGGCAACGGTATTTAATCCCCTGCAGGCCGGGCCGGGATCCTATACGATCCGGTATACCTTCAATGCAGGAACGGGAACCCCGGGCAATGCCGGAGACCCCGCTTGCTCTGCTTATGTAGAGCAAGTGGTCACGGTACTGGAAGCCCCCAATATTGCAACAAACAACTTGGTGAACGTAACGCTGAATGCCAATTGTTCCACACTCATCACCCCGGATATGATCCTGGAAGGGGACTACCCCTGTATAGATCAGGACTACGTGGTGACGGTTTTCGATCAGTTTGGAAATGCGATCGGCAATACGGTCAATAGCGCGCACGTCGGCCAAACCCTGCTTGTACGGGTGGCTACGGTTGCCGGTGGTTTTTTCGGACTCGGCAATATTTACATCACCGATCCACTTCCACCCACGGTTGCTTGTCCACCAAATACCAATGCCACTGTCATCGCACAACAGATTCAATTCCTGCAAGGTAGTCTGGATGCCAACAGTTCCAGTTTTATTCCACTGAATTTCAGTTGCCTTTCTCCGCAGGTGAGCCCGGCCATCGGGCAACATTACTTCCGCTTAGACACCTTTACCGTCACTCAGAACGACTTGTATGTTTTTGAATTGGACGCAACGTATGGCCGCGGCCTGGGCGGAATCTATGAAGGCATCCCGGCTTTTTTCAACGGCCCTTGTTTGTCTTTGCTTTCGGTAAGCAACCTGCCGCTGCCCGGAATGGGGTATTTTAGTGATTCTACCAATGTTGTACGGATTGCCATCCAATTGCAGGCCGGACAAGTTTACAGCATCCTGACCAGCACTTTCGAGGTAGGCGCAACCGGAACTTTTCGATGGGCAGTTTATTCCGCAGGAAACGGTAGGCTCAGCGGCAGACCCGTGACGAACGGAATCACCCGCAGCAAGTTGTTTTGCACCGACGCAGCGTCTTTGATCAATATTGCCGGAAGCATTCAGTTTACAGGCGCGCCGGTGACTCACGACAATTGCAGTGCACAGCCGGTTGTCACGTTTACGGATCAGGTTACCAGCAACGGGATCTGCGGAAACACCCTGATCAACCGCCAGTTTACCGTACGCGACGGTGCCAATAACTTGGTGCAATGCACCCAAACAATCACTGTTGGGAAAGCGAGCAGCCCCGATATTGTATTCCCGGCTAAAAGCGTGCTCGTCGCCTGCGATGCGAGCCTGCAAACAACGCCGGATGGAAACCCCAGTCCAATCGTCACCGGACGGCCGTTGGTGTACAGCGCATTTGGCGTCCATTATTTAGATTCGCCATTTTGCAACCTCATCGCCTCTTTTGGAGACCAGCCCCGCACCAGTACATGCCAGGGAAACTACCAGTTTATTCGCCGCTGGTATATCTTTGACGATTGTAACCCAGCTGGCACCTTGAGCTACGACCAGGTCATCCGGGTGGCAGATACCACCCCGCCCATAATTACGACCGCCTCCGATACGACCTATTATTCTACCGGCTGGGGGGTCTGCACCGCAAGCTTTGGTGTACCCTTGCCAATCGTGACCGACAACTGTTCAAACAGTTGGCAGATTCTTACGGAGGTATTGACGGAAGTACCCGTTCAAATATTGAACGAAGTCGGCCAGGTAGTTGGAACCATCCTGCAAACGCAGGTGCTCACCACCTTCCCGAATGGCGCGACTAACCGCACCGTTTCCAATATTCCGATTGGATGTCACCGCATCCGGTACACGGTTACGGACGCTTGTGGCAATAGCGCAACCAAAATAATGACTTTCTGCGTGCGCGACCAGGCACTGCCGACAGCCGTTTGCGACGATCAGTTGATGCTGTCGCTGGGCGGCAGCGTTGGAACCTTGCTGGCCTCGGACGTGGACGAAGGCAGCAATGATCCTTGCGGATTAGCTTCCATCCAGGTGCGCCGTATGATCGCCAAAGATCCCGTTACGTGCCAGCCGGTGACGCCTTACTATACAGATTGGGGGCCTTCCGTCCAGTTCTACTGCTGCGATGCAGGCGCTACCATGCACACGGAATTGCGCGCCACCGATCTGCACGGCAACCAAAATGTCTGCATCACGCAGATCACCATTGAAGACAATTCGCGCCCAACCTGCGTAGCGCCGAATGCCGTGAACGTGCTTTGCAGCAACCTGCCGGTGAATTTCAACCCGAACAACCTGGCACAACTGAACACCCTGTTCGGTGCCCCGGCGGCGGAAGACAACTGCGCAGGGGCAACGGCGGAAGAACTCAGTCCTGTGGTCACCCTCAATCTGTGTGGCAGCGGCACGATTACCCGGCGCTTTCGGGCAAGCGATGCCTTTGGGAATGCTTCTTTGGGAACCTGCCAACAACAGGTAACCATCCAGCCATCAAATATTTACAACATCAAATTACCGAAAGACCTCAGTGTCAACTGCGTAGCCCCTGCGCCGGACACTGCTCAAATGATTGCGCTCGGTTGCGACCGTTTCAGCCTTAGTGTGCAGGATTTACAAATATCGGCACCCGGAGAGGCTTGTTATAAAATTTTCCGGACCTACCACATCATCAATCATTGCGAATACAATGGCAGCGACCCGGCCATAGAGATCAGCCGCGACGAAGATTGCGACGGCGTACCCGGCGATGAAGACGTCTGGATTTTGCGCCGCGCCAGCGGAATTGTGACCGACCGAGACAATGACCCGGTCAACGCCATTCCGGCCGCAGGAACGCGCGGGCCTTCCTGTCCGGGCGGCAACAACCCCGCCGGATACTGGCGCGAGGTGGTTGCCAGCAATGGTTACTGGACGTATACGCAAGTCATCAAGGTTCAAAACAACGTACCGCCGGTAATTTCGGTTAATCCGGGAGGGAGTTCTTTTTGTTCTTTTGACAACAATACTTGTTTGGGCGAAGCCACTGCGGCCTTTACCGTGCAGCAGTCCTGCCAAACCGGCCCTGTCGTCGTCAAGGTTTTTATTGACCTGGGCCGCAACGGCTCTTTGGATCAGGAAGTGACGGCAACAGCTTTATTTGGAACCTATCCCAACTACAATATCCGGGCTAATTATCCTATCGGCCAACACGCCTTTGTAGTGCGGGTGGAAGACGCCTGCGGCAATCAGGCTCAAAGCAACATCCCGTTCTTAGTCAATGATTGTGTAGCCGCTGCACCCATTTGTCTCACCAACCTCTCTGTGGTGCTTCAACCCCTGCTTCCAGGTATAGATATTGACGGAGACGGTGATGCAGACGGCGGTTTTGCGGTGCTGCCCGCAGTGAATTTTATTGGCAGCCCGGTCACCGAAAACTGCTCCGGCCCGATCCGCTATTCGATCCATCGTTCACAAGACGTGCTGAATGGCATAGATTTGCCAAATCCAAGTCATGACAGCCTGCTCCTGACCTGCGACGACGAAGGCATCATTCTGGTGCGCCTCTATGCCTGGGACAACGCCTACAACCCACTGTTGCAGCAACCAAATGGCACTATTGGCGGTTCGAACTATACGTTCTGCGAAGCTTTCCTCACCATTCAGGACAACCAGCCGGAAGCTTGTGGCGGTTTCCTTCCAACGACCATGATCGCCAGTGTAGCGGGCCTGATCATCAGTGAATCCGGCGAGCCGGTAGAAGGCGTAAGCCTGCGGCCGACAGACACGATGCCGGTGATGGATACAACCGGCGTGGATGGGGTTTACGAATTGGACGATCTGGAAACGGGGCACGAGTATACCATCCGGCCACAGCGGCCCGGCGATTGGATGAACGGGGTTTCCACCATTGACCTGGTACTCATTTCCCGGCATATTCTGGGCACCCAACTCTTGAATTCACCTTATAAACTCATCGCTGCCGATGCCAACGGCTCCGGTTCGGTGACAACCTTAGATGTTGTTTTGCTTCGCAAGTTAATCCTTGGCATTTCCACCGAACTCCCCAACGTGCCCAGTTGGCGGTTTGTGGATGCCAACTATGCCTTCCCCAACGCGATGAACCCCTGGCAGGAAAATTTCCCACAAGTGATCAGCCTGTCTAACCTGAGCAGTGATCTGGCGAATGAGGATTTTATCGCGGTAAAAACCGGCGATATCAATGGTAGCGCGCAGTTCAACTTCCAACAGGCGGAAAACCGCAACACCCGGGCGCCTTTTGTGTTGCAAGCGGCGGGCAAAATGCTGGAACCCGGTGACATCTGCCACCTGACGCTGAAAGCGCCCGGCATCGAAGGGTTGGAAGGCTTGCAGGGGACGCTGCAATTTGACGCGGACGACCTCGAATTGATCGGCATCGAAAACGGCATCCTACAGGAAGAACACCTCGGCTCGAAGGAACTGCTGGATGGCTTGCTGACCTTTAGTTGGAACTGGCTCCAGGAGGCCGGTGCTCCGGATAGCGAAGTGCTGATTACGCTGGTTTTCCGCGCCAACAACAAAATAGATATGGGCCAGGCGTTTACGCTGCACTCGGGCATCACGAAAGCGGAAGCTTACGACGAAGCCGATCAGGCACTGCCGCTGAGCTTAGTTTTCCTCCCCGACGCTGCACCGGGCAACCGGATTGAATTGTACCAAAACCGACCAAATCCGTTCCGCGACGAGACGACCATTGGCTTCAACCTGCCCGCAGCTTCTCAGGTGCGCCTCGTGGTCAGTGATCTTTCCGGCAAAACCGTGTGGGAACTCAACGGCTACTACGACGCCGGCAAACACGAAGTGGAATTTCAGGCAGAGCGCCAACTCGCAGCAGGCGTATTGCTTTACCGTATTGAAGCGCTTGGCCATACGGCGACTGGGAAAATGGTGCGGATTGATTGATTGTGGGTAGAGCGTAGAAAGTAGAGGGTAGAAGTTCGTGGTAACCGACAGAGAGGCGGTTCAACTAAAGGCAAAACGAAAAACAAGACACGACAAGGTACAGAATTAGGCTCCGGTGTCAAAGACAAGCGATAAAATGACGTTAGTGGCCGCTCCCGGGCTTTTTGGGGGCGGCCTTTTTGATTTCCTAAATATGACCACCTAAATATTATCCCCCCTCAACTTCCGGAACCTTTTCCGTGCCTCCACCGCAAACGTACTACCCGAATAATCAATAAAGATCTTTTCGTATAGCGCTTTGGCCTTTTCCACATCGTTCAGGTGGGTTTCGTGCAGTTCCGCCAGCGCGAACATGGAGTTGTCGGCGCGGATGTCCTGTGGGTATTTTTCGATAACGGCCTGATACATAAGCGCTGCCTGGGCGTAGTCGCGTTTGCGGGCATAGACCTGCGCTTTCAGGTACCACACGTCGTCTTCGAGACTATGCTCGGGAAAAAGCGTGATCAGACTGTCCAATTTGCGAAAAGCATCGTCAAAGCGGTTTTGGAAAACCAGCAGTTCCGCGTCGGCGTACATGCCCAGCGCCGTAGCGGTGGAGTCTAAGCCGAGGTTGTCCATAATGAACACCGAAAGGTCGAGGGCGTCGTTGGCGATCAGGCGTGAAGTAGCCGCTTTCAGGATCTCAAACTGGGCCTGTGCCCACTGGAAATCGCTGTTGAAATAAGAGAGGCGCGCATTCTGGAACCGGGCTTCCTGGCCCAGCACGTCTTCTTTGAAATCTTTATCCACCTGCGAATAGAGCAGGGTAGCATCCCAGACTTCGCCTTTCATCAGGTAATAATCGGCAAGCCGGAGCTTGCCCGTGGCCTGCACAGCGGGTTCCGTACCGGGATATTGGATCATTTTGGACAACAGGGCAATGGCCTGGTCGAGGTCGTTGAGGTAAACGGCTTGCAATTCGGCTAAGTCGAGGATGACCGGCGCTGTGATTTTCGTACGGCCAAACTCGTCCAGGAAGGCATTGAACTGCAATTCCAGCGCTCGCAGTTCCTCTTCTTTGTATTGAAAACCTTCCACAATTTTGTTGCGGCGGCAGCGCAGCGCTTCGGTGCGGGCGTCAATGTAGAAAGAAGAAGCGGGGCCTTTTTGTGCCACGATGTAGTCATACCCGGAGATGGCCGCGTCGTAATCGCCATCATTGGCAGCCACTTCTGCAAGGCGGAACACGCGCCCGCCGTTCTCCACCATGCGCCGATCAAGGGCTTTGGCCTGGCGCAGGGCACTGTTGTAGTCTTTTTGCTGAATGAAAACCCAGCCCAGCAATTCGGCATAGTATTCTTTCTCAACGCCGTCCTGCATGCGGGCATAGAGCTGTTTTTGCAACTCTTTGAAATCTTCCGGGAAAAGATAGCGCTGAAAAACCGTTTTGAGGTTGTTCAGGCGGGTGGGATCCGCATCAATGCTGTTCAGGTAGTTTTCAATCATCTTGGGCGTATCGCCTTTCATGCGGTACAAATCGCCGAGGTTGAAGGAAAAAACCTGGGTGTCTTTGAGCAAGTTCGCCCCTTTTTCGTAGGCTTCTATCGCCAGCTCGTATTTATTGGACGTAATGAACGCGTTGGCTAAGCGCACCACCTGATAGCGGTCGGCGGGCAATTTGGCGATGCCTTCGCGGTATTGAGCTAAGGCGTCTTCCTCGCGGTACTGGCGCTCCAGCAATTTGCCATACATCACGTAATTCGTCGAGTTTTGCGGCACTTTTTTGATCTGCTTTTTGATAGCAGCTTCGGCTGTTACGAAATCTTCCGTAGCCAGCAGGCACTCGATATAACGCTCGAAGATGTAATCGTTCTGCTCGTTTTGCTCGAACAGCTTTTGGTACAACAGTGCCGCTTTTTCATACTCGCCGTCGCGGAAATACTGCTGCGCCAACTGGGCATCCTGTGCGCCGACAAGGGCCGGAGTCAGGCTTGTCCAGATCAATACCGCCAAAAATACGATGCGCCGCATAAATTTTTCTGATTGTTTGTTGTAGGTAAATTGGATAGGGGGAGTGCAAAAATACGATAATTAAGAACGTATCTGCACGGCAAAAGTTGCTCCTTTGCATGGAGTAGGGTGGGAAATCCCCCTTTATGACGTAAATTGGCAAGTCGGCAAATTGGCAAAGGGCAAGTTAACAAGTCGGCAAATATGGACAATGACGTCGTAATACTCAAATTTGATTTTTGCTCTTTCATACCAACAAATTGAATATGGAAATACCGCTCGACATCGTGATTATCGGCGCAGGCCCGGTAGGTTTGGTTTGCGCCATCGAAGCGCAGAAAGCAGGCTTGTCTTATGTGGTACTGGAAAAAGGCGTTTTGGCCAATTCCATCTACCATTTTCCGGATAACATGACTTTTTTTTCCACTTCCAGGCTATTGGAGATTGGAGAGACCCCGTTTATTTCCCATACAGAAAAACCAACCCGCCGGGAAGCCCTGGAATACTATCGCCGGATTTGGGAAGCCTGGAAACTGAACGTGCGCTTCTACGAAGCCGTAACCGGGATGGTACCAGACGAAAAAACCGGATGGCGGGTTTTTTCCGTAAAACATACCTGGCATGCCCGTACGGTGATTGTGGCCACCGGTTTTTACGATACGCCGCGCTTGTTGGGCATTCCGGGGGAGGAGTTGCCAAAAGTGAAGCACTATTACGATGACGCACACCTGTACGCCGGGCAAAGAGTGCTGGTGATCGGCGCGGCCAATTCCGCCTGCGATGCGGCACTGGAAACCTGGAACAAAGGCGCTGAAGTGACCATGGCCATCCGCGAAAGCGAAATTTACAGCGGGGTGAAGTACTGGATCCGGCCCAATATTGAAAACCGGATCAAGGAGGGCAGTATCAAAGCCTGGTTCAACACCAGCGTGCTCGAAATTCTACCCGACCAGGTGACGTTGCAAACGCCCGAAGGCAAGGTGACGCTGAAAAACGACTTTGTGCTGGCCATGACCGGCTACCAGCCCGATTTCACTTTTTTAGAAAAATTAGGCATTCAGCTTGGCGCGGATGAAGCGCGTACGCCGGTTCACGACAGCAACACCTTAGAAACCAACCTGCGGGGGGTTTACCTCGCCGGGGTTTTGTGTGCGGGGCTTCAAACCAACCGCTTGTTTATTGAAAATACCCGACACCATGGCAAAGCGATTATTGAGCACATTCTGAGTGCTTTATCCAGCGAATCAAAACAACGTATCCATGAATAAACTGCTGATTGTATTTGGTTTAACCACCCTGCTTGGCGCAAATGGCTGCGAGCATCAACCCATGTTGGAGCCGGTGGTTGAAGCGCCGGTGACCGGTGAAAAGCCACCGCTTGCCTGCTTAGCCTTAGGCGACTCTTATACCATCGGGCAGGGCGTACCGGTTGCTGCCCGTTTCCCGGTGCAACTCCGCCTGAAACTGACGGAAGCCGACCTGCCGGTGGATACCATGCAGATCATTGCTAAAACGGGCTGGACTACCGGAGACCTGAAATCGGCCATCGGGAATACCCAGTTGGCTGCGGATACTTTTGATTTGGTCACTCTGCTCATCGGGGTCAACAACCAATTTCGGGGTTTTTCGCTGAGCGCTTACGAGCCGGAGTTTGCGGACTTGCTGGAAACAGCCATCCGGTTTGCGGGCAACCGCCCCGAACGCGTTTTCGTTTTATCCATCCCCGATTACGGGGTTACGCCATTTGGTCAGAACCGTCCCAACCCCGATCAGATCAGTCAGGAAATTGACGCATTTAATGCGGTAAACCGAGCCATCACGGAAAGTCGGGGCGTGCAATATTTCGACATCACCCCAATTTCCAGAGAGGCGCTGAACGATCCTTCCCTGCTGGCTTCCGATCAACTGCACCCTTCCGGTAAGATGTATGCCCGATGGGTAGACCTTATGCTGCCGACGGTGTTGGAACGCCTCAACCCTTAGTTTGGCAAAAGTCTATTAACTTCGCCGCTTAAAATCATACAGCCATGAAAAAAACAAGCATTCTTTTTCCAGTTTTAACGGCAATCATCTTCACGCTCGGCTTCGGCGCCTGCAACAGCAATCCTGCTGAAAGCGAAACCCAGATGGAAGCCCTGAACAAGCGCCTTGCCATGTTTAAAGATGCGCGCAAATTTGAAAATGACCAGAACTTTACCATCAGCGAATTGCAAAAAATCATGGTCATGGACACCCTGATCACCGATTCGCTGACGCAATGGTTTACTTCAATGATGAAGAGCGTAATCCTGCCCAAGCAAAATATGCTGCTCAAAAACAGCACCGAAATTTTGGCCAAAAGCGATAGCCTGCTGGCAAAACATGGCGCTGGCGACCTTTCTCCGGAGGCGTTCGAGCAGGAATTCGGCTCGCTGAAAGCCGAACACGACCGCCTGACTTCCGAGATGGAACCGGTTCATGCGCAAACGGTGATGGTGTTGGAGGAGGTAAAAAAAGCTTCTGCTAAGAACATGGAGAAGGCATCAAAAGCAGTGCAGTAGATATGCTTGAGGTAAAATCCTTTACCGGCAAGGCCGCGCTGGCTTACCTTGATGATCTGGCTGCCCTGCGCATTGAGGTGTTCCGCGAATTCCCCTACCTCTACGACGGCGATATGGCTTCCGAGCAGGAATACCTGCAAGCTTTTTTATCGGCACCCGATGCGGTACTCGTGCTGGCTTTTGATGGCGATCAGGTGGTGGGTGCCTCCACGGGATTGCCGATGACACACGAAACCTCGAATATTCAGGCGCCTTTTCTTCAAAACGGTTACGACGTTGACAAGGTCTTCTACTACGGCGAGTCGGTGTTGCGAAAATCGTACCGCGGAAGCGGGCTGGGGGTGGCTTTCTTTGAACACCGCGAAGCACATGCGCGCAGGCTGGGTCGGTTTGAATGGGTTTGCTTTTGCGGGGTGATCCGCCCCGAGGATCATCCGCGCCGCCCCCCCGATTTTATTCCGCTTGATGCTTTCTGGCAAAAACGTGGGTTTGAGCGCACGGAAATGATTTGTAACATCTCCTGGAAAGACCTGGATGAGGCTTCGGAAAGCCCTAAGGGGCTGCGGTTTTGGAAAAAGGGATTGAGGTGAACGGGCGCGACATCGCTTCCTCTTCCCTTTAGAAGCTGAAGTTGCTGCCTGATGAAGTGTGTTTAAAAATCAAGGCAATATAAACTCCGTTTTTACCAACTCCACAACTTCCGCCTCTTCCGGCAAAAACAGCAACAACCGCCGATCCGTGAGCAATAACACCTGTGCTTCTATTTTGCCATAGCCGCCGGGCTGCAGGATGTCTATGCTCATTGTTGACGGCGAAAAGACATAACGGCGTGATTCCGGAAAATAAATCGCGTGGGTAAAATCTTCTTTGTTGTAAAGTGCAAGCGTGCTATCGGCAAAAAACACCGCAAAATAAGGCATGGCAATGGCTTTTGACACGCGCTTCACCTCGGCAATGCTGTCGCGTTCTTCCCACCGGTCAAAGCGACGCGGAGGGCGTTCACCGGTCGTTTCGTCGTAGCCATACCAGATTGCAGCGCGCAGGCTGCCTACGTGCGCATACACTGCCTGTGCCTGTGGCAATGCGGCTTGCTTTTTGTCCACCTGAACGCCTTGTTCCGAATAGCGGATGACTTCCCAGCGGCCCAGTAATTGGGCGGGTGTGGCCTGGGCGAGAGCAGTTAGGGGGAGCCAAAAAAAAGCAAAGAAGATAAATATTTTGACAGGCACCCGTGTTCCATCAAAAACAGGAGTACCTCCTAAAATTTCCGGGTCAATATGAATGATACGGGCTACCATAGTTCTCTTTTTTTTGCAAATTTAGATGAAAATATTCAGATATGCCGGACAAAAGCCGGGAGATAACTCTATTTTTAGGTGTAGTAATGTTGCGTCATGATCAAATTTAGGGTTTTAGCGAAGACATTCCTGATCACCCGCTCAATGGTAACTATCCAGCCGCCTTTTCTGGCATAGGAGCACCTACCAACTCCTTAATGGCGTTGAAAACAGATTGGCCATTTTTGATAGCGGTATCAACAACGGAACGGATGGCTGCAAATTCCTGATGAAGCGATTTGAATTGGCTGAATATTTTAGTTTTGACCTTCACCATCCTGAAAGCCCTCTCTGAGCCATTGTTGTCAAAAGGTATATCCTTATGGCAAGAAAAGGGAAGAGCGCGTGTTTGAGTTTGACCATTCCGTTAAAGGATGTAATGGTTTCTTTTTGTGATGGTAGAAAGTTGGGCGGCCAAACGATCCGAACAAAGGATGGAATTTGGCAGGCCATCAGAAAAATTGGCGGGAATGACTTGTTTGGAGCGGGAAGAGGCGGCCACATTGTAGGTAACCAAGGACGGTGGCTTACTGCTGTTTTTGCTCGCCTTGATGGCAGATGGTAGAAGTCTTCAATACAAGGGTCTCCAACTCGGAAATCCGAGCCAAAGCCCTGGTAAGCAGGTTTCTTAATTGAACATTTTCTGCTTTCAACGGTTGTGTTTGATGTTGATCAGTCATCTTAAGGCACAAAGTTGAAACATTTATTCTAAATTTTCCGACCCTCGGCATAATAGGGCGGCTGGATAGTTACCCAACGTTTAGTATTGGACATTTTTGGCAATATATTTGCTATGAGCATCTTGACGGTCATTGGTCAAAATTTAGTTGGTAAGTGTAAGAACTTCATAAGCTACATATTTTGGCCATTTTTATTGGTATAAGTCAAAATTGACTCAGACTATTGTTACTTGAATCCACCAATTAATAACAATCAAATTAAAAAATAATGAGAATTCTATTGCTGTCCTTAGCATTGAGTCTATTCGTTATCCCGCTTGGGGCACAGAACAGTTTAGATAACTTCTTTTCGAATGCCAATACTTTTTTTCAAAGCCACGTTCAGAATGGCTTGGTCGACTATGCTGCGGTTAAACAAAATATAATTGAACTAAACAGTTTACGTGATCAGATAGGGACGGCTAATATTAACCAAGCTGATGCTACGACTAAAAAGGCATTCTATATCAATGCTTATAATTTGTTAGTCATTGGGCAAATTGTAGATAACTATCCAGTGTCATCACCACTTAAAGTTAGTGGTTTTTTCGACAATCAACCTTTCGATGTAGCGGGTGAAAAAATAACACTTAATCAGTTGGAGAAGAATAAATTACTAGCCACTTATAAGGATGCACGGTTTCACTTTGTATTGGTATGTGGAGCTTTGGGATGCCCACCTATTATTGATGTAGCCTATCTACCTGCTACAGTTGATGCGCAATTGGAACAGCAAACGCGCTTGGCACTCAATGATGCTAATTTTATTAAAGTGACCGCAGACCAGGTGGCGCTTTCCCAAATATTCGAGTGGTATGCTGATGATTTCGGAGGTACTAAAGCAGCAGCCATAAGCTTTATCAACGGCTATCGCGATACCCCACTTTCTACAGATCAAGTTGGTTTTTATCCTTACGATTGGAATTTAAACATGGTTCAAACTAGCCGCAGTTTCAACACGGAAGAGCAGTCAGATTTTGGCAATAATAGCCTGCGCTACGTAGTGAGCGCGTCAATACCTGAAGGGAGCATTGAGCTTAAAGCGTTCACTAATCTTTACACGCAAGAGACGGGCGCAGTAGGTGGGAATCTTAGCGATCGAGCCACTTTTTTTACCCAAAACCTTAGTGCTTTGTATGGTTTCAACAATCGCTTTAATGCAGGTATTGATATAAAATATCGCCAAGTGAGCTTTGGTTCAAATACGGATTCTGGCTTCGATGTGTTTACCTTAGAACAAACAGCTACTACGCGTCAGGGACTTACAGGTATCGGGCCAAAAATAAGATACTCACCATTTATTGCATTGCCCAATTTTTCGATACAATCGACCTATTGGATCGCTACAGGTACAGACTTAGGCGGTAACAATGAGCGCCCTTTCATTGATTTCAATGGCGATGTTTGGTTTACCCAAATTTTCAATGATTTTTCCATTGGCGATAATTTTTCTATTTTCACCGAGATAGACATCCTGGTGGAAGATATTGGTGCGGAAACAGATGGACATATCAACCGCTTTTCTACTCCGGTACAAACGATTTTTAGTTTCTTCCCCAATAGTAAAACTACTATATACGCCTTAGGCTCTTATTCTCCCTACTGGCAGGAAGACTATGACTATTTTTACCAAGCAGGAATGGGTACGAAATACCAAATCAATCCTCGTTTGGAGGTAGAATTGTTGTATACACAATTTCGCAATAGCTTTATCCGCGAAACGGATGGCACGGCTAGTACCCTTAACTTTGGCCTGCGGGTGTCTATATTTTAGGCAACTTTTGAAAGAATAGATTATGCGTTATTTGTTTTGTTGTTGTTGTTGGTTAAGCGTGTCAACGATATGGAGCCAAACCATTATCTCTCGCTCTTTTGAAGGAGCCAAGCGGAGTAAGGAATTTATTTTGGAGCGATTACTTGAACAAACTATTGGTACTGCTCCTGATGTAGCTTTGTTGGATACTGATGTGCGGCGGCTTAAAAATTTTATTGGCATAATTGATGCTAGCTATCGGCTGGATACACTCAAGGAGGGTATTCATCTGGTCTATCAAGTTAGAGAAGGCTCCTCTCGTTTTCCGGTAGTACAGTTAGGTGGTTTGGAAGGTAACTTCTGGTGGGAATTGGGTTATATGGATCAAAACTGGCGTGGTCGAGGGGAGTCTATAGGCCTTAGCATACGACAAACAGATGGTCGTTTGGGCGGAAGAGCCTTTTATAGCAAGCCCAGCTTTTCCGGTAGCCGTTGGGGGTATGGCCTTCAATTAGAACGCTACGCGAGTCAAGAACCACTTTACTTTGGTGATGAAACGGTAGAATACTTTTATGAGAACCAAAATATCGGATCACAAGTTTTCTACCACTTTCGGCCAGAAGCACGTCTTCAATTGGGGCTCACTTATTTTGTGGAAAACTACAACAAAGTCAACCGCGAACAACTTATAGGGCCGCAAGCTCGCCGAGAAGTTAAGCAATTGGCTTACCTGAGCTATCAATTGCGTGAAATCAATCCCGATCTCTTTCAGCCCCGTGGCTACTATTGGCAATTAGAAGGGACGCTGGTTTTCCAGAAAGAAGAAACGCCTTTCTATTTATTTCGATTTATTGGAGCAAGATATTACCCCGTCGGCGTAAATGGCTTATTCGCTAGTAAATTAACCCTTGGATATTCCGCTAATAAAAACACCCCATTTGCTCCCTTTGTAGTAGACAGCCGCTTGAACATTCGTGGTTCAGGTAATCGAGTAGACCGTGGTACCGCTGCCGTCATCTTAAATGCGGAGTACCGACACGTGCTCTTTAAGAAATCCTGGTTGGCTGTTCAGGGAGTAGCCTTTATTGATATGGGAAGCTGGCGCAACCCTGGCGGTGAAATTCAGGATTTAACCTCTTGGGAGAATACTAAATACTTCACGGGCTTGGGCCTTCGTCTTATCAGTGACCGGGCTGGTCAGTTCGTATTGCGGATGGATTACGGCTATGGTTTGCACCCTGTTGGCCGACAGGGTATAGTGCTGGGTTTGGGGCAGTATTTCTAGTTGTTTTTGACTTTCATCAGTCGGATGTCTCTCTCAGAGAAGTTGTGGTCAATATCAATATCTTTCCCGCAAAATGCTCCTGCAAGATGCGGTGGCAAAAGCGCCACGTCGCACCATCCGTTTCGAGGAGGTGGCGGTTGGTCATTTCGGGTTATTCCACTGACCAGCTCATTTTTTCACCAATTTCTCCCAGCACAATGCCTTGTTGTTTTTATTGAAAAGACTGAAAAAATGCACGCCCGGCATGAGGTGGGAAAGGATCATACGTTCCGAATATCCGCCGCCCATCTACACCGTTTTTTCCACCATGAGCCGACCCATTTCATCAAACAAAGCCAGCCGATAGTTAGCGGGCACAAGGTTTTTAAAATTAAAAACTACCTCATTACCGGCGGAGTTTGGCGAAACGGTAACGGAAGGGGTTGCCACACTCGCCTCTTCAGAAGCATTAACCAATGGGCTTGTGTTTTTGAACATAATCTGCGTGGCGAAGGCTTGGTTTTAGTCCAGCCTCACAATGGCGATGGGTTCTTTCGACACATCGTTGTAAAAAATGTAAGAGGAGGGAGTGTCCGCCCCAAGTCCAGTAATACCGGCCACTTACTGCACGACCTCATTGTTCACGTCCAGCCAACCATTCAGAGGTGCTTTGGCATAACACGGTAAGTGATGCTCTTAGACCCGCAACACGTCGTAGATTCCGCCAGCAAGGACAATGTCCATGAACTGTAAGGGGTGGGCGGGTGCCTGCACCGAAGGCCCACCAAATGGGATTCCACCACCCCGTCGAACTTAATCTTGTCCTCGCTCGGCTGCGGCAGGCCTGAAAGTGCTATGTCAATGCCATGCAGCACAAAGCGTTCCCGTAGACGTTCTACGGTACGGCCATTCACTTTGTAATGCTCCGATATTTCACTGGCTGTCCATTTCTTCTCGCCTTGACGGTCTGCCGCCAATAGCATCAGGCTTCTTTTGTTCATTTCGCTCTCGCTTTTCCGACGTTTGGCGATATTCTCTAAAAAAACGCGATCTTCTGCTTGTAAATCAAGATGATATATTTTTTTTCCCATCTTTTTTGATGGAAAATTTAGTAATTTTACCCAACATTATTACAATGAGACACACTAAGGCCGCAAAGAAAGGGGGTCGCATGAGACATCCCAAAAATTCGGGATGACTCATGTTTGCAACGCAAAACGCGCCGAAACGCCTGACCTTGCACTAACCAGCTCTTTAAACCTAAACCAACACAATAACGGAAAATGAAAAAAATCATCCTACTCGCCAGCTTAATGCTCACTGTCAGCATTGCGGGGTTTGCCCAACACAAAAAAGCGACCATACCCCCCACCGCAAAAGTGATCAGCCAGGGAAAAAAATCACCGGAGTATACCGTGCAGCCTTCAGGCGAAATCAAACCCGTTTCCGTTAACCTTCAATGGCGGCCATTGCTAAGTAATAAATGCATCAAACACCATTCGGAAAACGAGGAACGGATTGAACAAATAAAAAAAGAAAAGACTCTGCTCAAAAAAAAAGGAGCGGCTAAAACCAATGACGAAGAGCTTGCCGCCACGCCCACGGAGATAACACCGGTTGTTGGCGCTAATTTTTCGGGCAATACCAATACCGGCAATTCGCCATTGGACAATTCCATTGCCGTTTCCAATGGAGGCAGAATTATCAGCGTTGCCAATAATTCTTTTGAAATTTACAATGCAGACGGCCAGTTGACGTATTCCAATTCCATTGACGGGTTTTTCAATGATCCGGCGATTACCAGCGTTTGCGACCCTGTTGTAATTTATGACAGCGGCGCAGACAAGTTTATCTTTTTTGCACAGGAATGCTCCGGCAATTCCTCCAATACGACTTTGCTGATCTGCTTTTCGCAAACCAGCAACCCCAATGGCAATTGGTGGAAATATAAATTAACCGGAAACCCCGTGGGCAATAATACCTGGTTTGATTACCCGAAGCTTGCGGTTTCAAATAATGAATTGTACATCACCGGCAATTCCTTCAGCAATGACGGGATTTTCCAGGAAGCGCTGCTGTTTCAAATTCAAAAAAGCAACGGCTTTAATGGCGTTGCCTTAAACTGGCAGTATTGGTACGATCTTGACTCAGCACCGTTTACGTTGCTTCCAGTCTCCTATGGCCAACAAGGCAATTATGGACCTGGCATTTATTTGGTGGCCACGGAGAGTTCGGGCGCTTCAAACATTGATTTCTTCGACCTCACGGACGATATGAGCGCGTCCAACGAAACGCTGAATCACTTCAGCATCCCGACAACTGCATATTCTCCGGCCGGGAACGGGTACCAGTTTGGAACGGATACCCAATTAGACAACGGCGATTGCAGATCCTTATCGGGGTTTTATTTAAACGGGATCATCCATTTTGTGTTCCATTCCGATTATTTCGCGGGATACAATGGCATCAACTATAACCGGCTTAACGTGGCTGCGAAAACCAATACCTCTTCCATGTTCGGACTCAACGAATACGAATACGCTTATCCTTCCGTAGCTTCCTTTGCGAAAACAACCACAGATAAATCGGTCATGATCGGTTTTGGACGGACCGGAGAAAGCATTTACCCCGAAGTAAGGGTCGTAAGCTGCGATGATGGCATGAACTGGAGTGCTTCAACCTTAGTGAAATTGGGATCGGGCTACTCAGACTACACCGCTTCCAATGGTGACCCCGAACGGTGGGGCGATTACACCGGCATCAGCCGCAAACACAACAATGCAGCGGCAACGGTTTGGATGAACGGCATGTACGGCACAACCTCCAGCAACTGGGACACCTGGATTGCTGAAATTACCGGCACGAGTACCACAGGAATCGAAAACCTAAATGCCAGCAGCCGCTTTCAGGTCTATCCAAACCCGGTTTTCCAAGAATTTAAAACCCGATTTGAACTGGCAGAAAAAGCTGAAATCAGCATTGATATTTACGACGTACAGGGTAAATTGGTGCAACCCCTGTTCAAGGGTTTGGCGCATGCCGGCATCAACCAGTTTACGTTCAATAAAGCCAATTTAGCAACGGGCGCTTATTTCGTTACCATTACATTGAACCACCAAATTATAAAAAATGAGCAAATTATTATTGCTGACTAATGGTCTGGCGCTTTGCGTTTTGCTTGCTTCCTGCCATACGCCAACAGCCACGGGCAATGAACCCAAATCGGGCGTTGTAAGCGCGGACAGCATGGCTAACAATAAAGTCGTCATGCAACAAGATTCCGTCAACAAAAACAAGGGTGCCTCCACACAAAGCGGGCCGCAGACTACAAATTCTGCCGGCTCTACCACACCGGCGACCACTACCACAAAACCGGGAAAAACAAAAACGCGCAGAATCAAACACGGCAGCGACAATCAGGAAAAACTGGACAGCATCAAGCAGTCGAAGACAAAGCGGAAGGATTAAAGAGCGGTGAAAAACACAGAACCGGTTGATCTTGCACCTCGTAGTTGATTTCACCAACAGCAAAGCAACTTAATCATTGATGCAACATAAACAATGAACAGAAAAGATTTTTTAAAAAGCGTCGGACTTGCAGGTGTAGGTCTGAGCATGCCGGCATCCAAAATACTGGCGGATGGCGCGTACAAGATGCGGGTAAATTCCTGTACGCTGATTCCGGCTGAAACGGCTGGCCCTTTTCCACTGGATTTATCCGCAAACGCCTTTTACCTGAGGCAGGATGTTCGGGAAAACAGGACAGGTACGCAGTTGAATTTAAGGATGAAAATCATCGGACTTGGCAATTGTGAGCCAATGCCCAATGTCCGGGTGAACATCTGGCAGTGCGACAAAGACGGCAATTATTCAGGGTATGGGTCGCAATCGGCATTTACCTACCTGCGCGGCTATCAAATGGCTGACGCAAATGGCGAAGTGGAATTCATCACCGTCTTCCCAGGATGGTACCCTGGCCGGGTTTGCCATATCCATTTTCGGGTTTATGTCAGTGCTTCCTACGCCGCGATTTCGCAATTGACGTTTGACCACAACACGACCAACGCCATTTATGCCGCCAACGCTGCGCTCTACACCAAAGGCGCCGACCCGCTGACACCCGCCACGGACAACCTCTTTTCGGATGGGTACGCTCTGCAATTGGCCACGCTGACGCCAAATGCACAAACCGGCGGCTACGACAGCTATCTGGAAGTCACCATCCAGGGAACCGGGGTGGTCGGGGTGAGCAACATCGAAAAAGAAACCGCGAAACAGGTGGTGCTGGAGCAAAACTATCCCAATCCGTTTTCCAACGAAACGACCATCCCGTTTGAGCTGAAAAACCCGGCTGAAGTGGCGTTTGAATTGTGGGATGTTGCGGGCAACAAAGTGGCGGAAATAGAAAAAAGCAAGCTCCCCGCAGGACTGCACCAAACGGAGATCAACCTGGGCACGTTGGGATTGGCACCGGCAAATTATTTGTATCAGATTATAGTCAAAAACCGATACGGCGTTTTCAAAAGCTGTAAGATGATGACGAATGTCCGAAAAGCTAAGTAATTTTTTACCCCAAAGAATATAAACGCGACATTGCGGTGTTGAACCTCCACCGGGGTCATGCTTTGCTCGTTTTTCCAACCGGCGCAATCATAAACGACACTTCTGGTTTGCTGGAAGGAGATTACAAAGATGGCCGGAGAATGGCGACCTTCCTGGATATGGAAGCCGTTAAATCCAAAGAAAATGCTTTGCAGGAGGTAATTAGAACCCGGGTGAAGTTGGTGGAACATTAAGTGCTTGTTGCGAAATTTGGAAAAACCGCGAACTCGTCGTATTTTTCAGGTCTTAAAACCTAACCAGGATGTCCAAAAATCTCACCGCTTTAGCCGGCAGGAAAGGTAAAGGCTTGACCAACAACCTTTTTGAAAGGATCGCCAACCTGGCGGATGAATCCGGCGTTGGCGACAAGGAGGCCCTGCGCAGCATTGCGGATGAGTTCCTGGTCGGCACGGCCAATGTCTACGGCGCAGCCACCTTCTACGATTTCACCCGCCCGGAAAACCAGGGCAAACAAGTATACGTCTGCAACGGCAGCGCCTGCATGCTTGCAGGAACGCAGGAATCCCTCCGGGAAACCCTGCACCAGCATTTTCCACCGGAAGCCATCGGTGAAATGTGCTGTCTGGGCCGCTGCCACGAAAACAACGCGTTCCATTTCAATGGCCAGAATTATTCTGCCAAAAAAACCGAAGACATTGCGGCCATCGTGCAGGGAACACAGCACGACGGTATGGACCAATACCACGTTGGCGCTTTGGGAACTCCTGTTCTGACGGCGCCGTTCCCTGAGTTAGCCGAATGCAAAAAGGTACTGGCCAATATGCTGCAATCGCCACCCGAAGCGCTGTTGGCAATCCTCAAAGCTGCTGGCGTGCGGGGCAGGGGCGGGGCTGGATTCCCGATTGCGTTTAAATTGGACGCTTGCCGCAATGCCCCCGGTGAACCCCGGTTCATCGTCTGCAACGCCGACGAAGGCGACCCCGGCGCTTTTTCCGACCGCTACCTGATGGAGCAGCAACCATACTCGGTGCTGCTGGGCATGCTCATCGCCGGATACGCAGCCGGCGCCGAACGCGGCGTCATTTACATCCGCGCTGAATACCCGGAATCCATTGCCGCCACGCAGGATGCCATCCACGCCCTGACCGATGCCGGCCTGAACGGCGACCGCCTGTTGGGCAGCGATTTCAATTTCCAGTTTAAACTCATCAAAGCCCAGGGCGCTTATATCTGCGGGGAAGAAACCGCGCTGCTGCAATCCATCGAAGGCAAACGCCCGGAGGTTCGGGTGCGCCCGCCCTATCCCGCCCAGGAAGGGTTGTTTGGCAAACCAACCGTGGTGAACAACGTAGAAACCTTGGCCAACCTGTATTATATTATAGTCAACGGCGGCGAAGCGTTTGCGGCAATTGGAACATCCCGCTCCAGCGGCACCAAGCTGCTTTCGCTCGACGGGTCGTTCAACCGGCCCGGTTTGTATGAAGTGGACATGGGCACGCCCCTTGCACAGGTGGTAGAAACCCTCGGCGGCGGCTTCCGGAAGCCGATCAAAGCGCTGCACATTGGCGGCCCTTTGGGCGGATTAGTGCCCATGCATAAAATCCCGGACCTGAGCGTTGATTTTGAATCGTTTGCACAAAACGGATTTTTGCTCGGCCACGCCTCCATCATTGGCATCCCCGAGTCGTATCCGATGGTCAAATATTTGGAACACCTGTTTGCCTTTACCGCCCACGAGAGTTGCGGGAAGTGTTTCCCTTGCCGCATCGGTTCGGTGCGCGGCCAGGAAATGCTCCATAAAGCCCAACACGAAGATTATAAAGTCAACGCCGACCTGTTCAACGACCTCGTGGAAACTTTAGCCAAAGGTTCGCTTTGCGCCTTGGGCGGCGGCATTCCGCTGCCGGTTCGCAATGCGTTGCAATATTTTAAGGAAGAATTGGATCCGTATTTTGAATAGGTGGACGGTAGACGGTGAAGGGTAAACAGCCCGTCCACCGTCTACCTTACAACCAGTTCTATAAAAATTGGTCGCTATTTAGTGTCCGTCTTTAGAGTCCGATAGCTGCGTTATGGTTTGCCCCAAAATCGGTCATTTACGCGAGTAAACTCCCGTTTTTGGGGCAAAACATGCCTTGCTCCCGAACTCTAAAGTCCAGACACGGGACTAAATGGACGGACACTATTTAGCATAGAGCTGTTGGAATAAGTTTGATGATACAGGAAGCGGACTGAAGCCCGCGAAACAAAGCAGCGCACCCCCTACGCCTCGTCAACACTTTGTTTCGCGGGCTTTAGTCCGCCTATTCCATAGCCACACTTATTTCCGCAGACAAGTGGTAAATAGCTACAAAAATTGTTTAATTGATAGGCGGTAGATGACAAACGGTGAAGGGTAAACAGCCCGTCCACTGTCCATCGTCTACCGTACAACCGAGTTCATCATGACCGCTACAATTTCAAAACTCGAATCCCTCGTCGCCACCAAAATGGCCTACATCAACGGCAAAGCGTATGAAATGCGCGCCGGCGAAACCATCCTGGCTTTCCTGAAGCGTCATTTGGGGGAAAATGCGGTGCCAACGCTGTGCGATGCACCCAACTTAGAGCCTTTCGGTGCTTGCCGGGTTTGCAGCGTGGACATTGCCCGGCAAGGGAACGGCGGTCTGAAAACCGTGGCTTCCTGCCATACGCCCATTGAAGAAGGGCTGATGATTTATCCGGATTCGGAAAGCGTGCTGAAATTGCGGCGCAACATCATCGAACTGGTGCTAACCGACCACCCGCTCGACTGTCTGACTTGCGAAGTGAATGGCAATTGCCAGTTGCAGGACGTGGCTGCGCAGGTCGGCATTCGCAAAGTGCGGTATCCGGAAGGCAAAAACCACCTCGACCGCAAAAAAGACCTCAGCCACCCGTACATGACCTCCGACCTGTCGAAGTGCATCATGTGCTATCGCTGCGTTCGCGCCTGCGACGAAGTGCAGGGCCAGTTGGTGCTCAGCGTGGCTGGCCGCGGCTTCGACAGCACCATCATCAAAGGCATGAACGAGTCGTTTTTTGGCTCGGATTGCGTGTCGTGTGGCGCTTGTGCGCAGGCCTGCCCCACTTCCGCCATTTCCGACGTGTACCAATCCAAAGCCGTGACGGCCCAGGAGGAAGTGCGCACCGTTTGCACCTATTGCGGCGTGGGCTGCAACCTGGCGGTGAAAGTTTCGAGCGACAAGGTGATGAGCATCCAGGCACCATTCGACGCGGAGGTCAATTCCGGCCACACCTGCCTCAAAGGACGCTACGCTTTTGCATTTTACAAACACCCGGATCGCCTCCGGCACCCGCTCATCAAGCGCAACGGGCAGTTTGAACAAGCCACGTGGGAGGAAACTTACGACTATATTTATGAAAAACTGAACGGCATCAAGCAGGAAAACGGCCCGGATTTTATTGCCGGCATTTCTTCGGCGCGTTGCACCAACGAAGAAAATTACCTGATGCAGAAGTTCATCCGCGCGGTGATCGGCACCAACAATATTGACGGGTGCGCCCGCGTTTGCCACTCGCCCACGGCCCTTGGCATGCAGCGGACGTTCGGAACCGGCGCCGCCACCAATTCCATCGCCGATGTGAAACTCACCGATTGCATGCTGATCATCGGTGCCAATCCGACCGAAGCGCACCCCGTCACCGGTGCCAAGCTCAAGCAGCAGGCCATGAAAGGCAAAACGCTGATCGTACTGGATCCGCGCAAAACGGAAATCGCCCGCTACGCCGACCACTACCTGCAATTGCGACCCGGCACCAACGTGGCGGTGCTGAACATGATGCTGTACTACATCATGCAGGAAGGCTTGGAGGACGCGGATTTCATCGCCAGCCGCACGGAAGGGTACGAAGATTTTAGAAAAAATGTTCTGGAACTCAATATTGACGAACTCGAAGCGGTTTCCGGCGTGCCACGCGAACAGGCGCGCGAAGCGGCCATCGCTTACGCAAAAGCGCCGTTGGCCATGTCGTTCCACGGCCTCGGCGTCACGGAACACTACCAGGGCACCTACGCGGTGATGCTGATCGCCGACCTCGCCATGATCACCGGCAATATCGGCAAACCCGGTTGCGGCGTGAATCCCCTGCGCGGCCAAAACAACGTGCAGGGCATGGCCGATATGGGTGTGCAACCCTACCAGGCGGCAGGTTATTTCGACGTGACCAAACCGGAAATTGCGCAAAAATTTACCGATTTTTATGGCAGACCCGTTTCTGACAAAGTGGGCTTCACCATCCCCGAAATGTACGACTCGGCGCTAGAAGGCAAACTCAAAGCGCTGTGGATCGTTGGGGAAGACGTGGTGCAATCCGACCCGAATTCCCAAAAAGTGATTCGGGCCCTGGAAGCGTTGGATTTTTTAGTGGTGCAAGAATTGTTCATGACCGAAACGTCCAAATTGGCCGACGTCATCCTGCCGGGCGCGTCTTTCCTCGAAAAAGAAGGTACGTTCACCAACGGCGAACGCCGCATCCAGCGCGTCAACCGGGTGGTGGAACCCATCGGCGACTGCAAACCCGACGGCCAGATCCTCGTGGAAATGATGAACCGCTTCGGCTACCCGCAAGCGCCCTACACCGCCAAAGGCATGTTGGAAGAAATTTCCGCCATCGTGCCGTTTTTCGCCGGCGTGCGCTGGGATGAACTCGGCACGCAGGGCAAACAATGGCCCGTTGCCCCCGACGGCAAAGACACGCAAATCCTGCATGTAGACACCTTCAAACGCGGCAAAGGAAAGTTTGTCTTCCGCGATTTTGTGGAAACGCCCGAACTCGACCACATCGCCGAATACCCGTACATCATCACCACCAACCGGGTGCTCGAACACTACAACAGCGGCACCATGACCCGCCGCACCGGCAACGTGCTGATCGTCACCGAAGATCTGCTGCTCATCAACCCCGTAGACGCCCGCGACAACGGCATCGAAGAGGGCGATATGGTGCGCCTGATCTCCCCGCGCGGCGAAGTGCCCAGCAAGGCTCATATCACCGATGAGGTCAAGCCGGGTATTTTGAGCACCACGTTCCATTTTCCGGAGTTGTTGGTGAATAATATTACTTCGGATGTGCATGATACTATTGCGCAATGCCCGGAGTATAAGGTGGTGGTGGTGCGGTTGGAGAAGGTGTGAGGGGTGATCATCCTGACCGCGGTCGGGACGGCTGACGGAACGCGACGGATTGCAAATCCGGCGAGCAGGGTTGATATATCATTGGAGGGGAAGGGTTGATTCGAGCGGGTCTGGTGCCAGCTTTTCTGCTACAACTTACCTTTCTATTACCATTGTTAGGAATTCATCAGAAGAAACTACGGGTACTTTAGGAAAAGGAATACTTTTCAGTATCTTAAAATGCGCGTCATCTGTCACTATAAAATTAGCGCTGCCTGCAATGGCACAGTCTACGAACTTGTCGTCATCCGGATCATGAGTGATGAGGTTCCAATAGTAATACTTAACCACGAAGGTACATTAGGCAGGAGTTCGAGGCCACCGAGTACGTTTTGGGCGACCTCCAAGCCAAGGTAATCGCTTAGGATTTCATCATATTCCAGCAGGATGTCGCTGGTGACTAGCATCTCGAAGTCGCCTTGACGCAGGCTTTCCCAGATTGGATAATAGCGGCTTCGGCGAGATATAATAACTGCCAGAACATTGGTATCCAGAACGACCGTCATGGCTTATTTTTGATGGATATAAGGCGTACGGCGATGCTGAGCGAGGATTTCCTCTTCAGTCAACCCTTTTTCATCCCATACCTGATCGGCGAGATCAGAGGCCTTGTCCATAAAGTATTTCGCCAATAAGCGCTTGATTTCCAATAAATCTTGTTCAGAAACACGACGAGCATACAACTTCAGCAACTCCAATTGCAAGTCGTTAAAGGGTTGTGGTATGGACTGTGTTGTCATGCGTGCAATTTTATGCGAAATTACGACTATTTGCGTTGATTTGCAAGCCTTGCTGCTACCCCGTCCGCCTTTTCAAAAAGGCCTCCACCACATTGCGTGCCAGCCGCAGTTCTTCTCCCTGCGCACCGACATCCACAACCAATTCATCGCCAGTTTCGCCGTCGTCACCTTCAAAGCGTTCGATCCAGAAGCTAAAATCGGAATCAGTTTCGTGGATGATGCGGACGCGCTCGCCGGCAATTTGCACCCAAAGCAGGGGATTGCCGCCGGGGTCGTTTTGGAGAACGGTAAAGTCAAGCACAATGGCTTTTATGAATTCGATCCAGTTGTGGTAATTGGTGCCCATGCTGTGGAAATTTAACCTAAAATAATGCGTCATTCTGTAAACCCCCGTTTTAATTGGTGTAACAATTGCACATTGTCTGCTACTGTATTGTCAAAATATTCAATCATGATAGCCGCCATTTTACTACTTGCCAAATCATGGGTATTGCCATCCAATATGCCGTTGATCCTGGCAAAGAGTTTTTCATTCCGCTTTGCTATTTTTCGCATTTCCCGCCCCATTACCCTGGCCGCTATATGTTTCAGGTCAGCATCTTCATCGCCAAATAAGTCGTAGTGATTTTCCCAGATCACTTCATCGTACATATCAAAAAAGTGATTCAGTATATCGCTGATATCCTTAATGTCATCCCTTCTTACTTCGGGCCGGTCATCCCAAGCGATCATTTTTAACAATACAATACCAGGCAGGGTGCAAAACTTGAACTGGTGTTTCCCTTCCAGGTTTAGCTCTGGCAAGCCTTCTTCATATACTTCGGCGAACCCATGCAACCTGATATTGGTTAAACCCGATCCACTCAATAAGACTTGGCCATCCGCTTCTTCGATGGTGCCAAAAGGCAATAAATCCACTTCGAACCTGTTTTTCCACAACAGCACAAAAGCATTTTCTTTTATTGGCTGAAATTCTTCCTGCGCTGTCAAATAAGTTTTTAGGGCTACATAAGTTTCTTTGACGTTGACCAGAACGGCAAAGTCAATATCTCCGGTGGTTCTTCTTGGAGTAATGTTGTTGATGCCATGCATCCATACATCCCTTGCTACGGCGCCGACTAAGTAAAAATCAATGCCGAACTTTTCAAAGCCCCGTTCCAGAGCAGATAGCAACTCCGTTATTTCAGGTTGCTGTCTGAGCTGTTCGTAGTTTATTTTGTAGGAATGCATCGTAAATTTTTTGGGCTGTTTCTAAACACCTTCTATCGTTGGTATTGATTAAATCGGCGTATGCCAGCAAGGGAGGCACAACGTTTCGATGCTCCTCAAGATCATTGTATTGCCAGAACTTTTTGTAAATTTTTACATTGCCCTTCTCATCCGGAATCAACCGGTAATTTTTAATGAGTTCGTTTCTTGTTTCAGTGGTGTACAGCGTGAGTTCGGCCGGGCGCAGGTAGTTGGTGTAGATATCGCCCGCCGGCTCTCCGCTCCACCAGGTTTTGCCATTTTGAAGCGACAAGTTTTTCCAGTTTATAAAATCAGCTTCTTTCAAAAAGCGGAACGTCCCGATTCTTAAAGAGGGCTTCAATTTAATATCATAGGCCATTGCCCATTTTTTTATCAACATTTCCTTATCCTGGAGGCTGTACTGCTTTTTTGTAAGCGGTAATAACAGGCCCTCCTGCTTCAGGCCTTGCAAAATATTCGTTATATTACCAATCGCAGTGCCGGTATAGTTAGCAATTTGACGGTATGGCTTGTTCAGCCATGTTTCGTCTAATAAAAACTCAAATACGACTTTAAGCCCTGTTTTGGTAAACGCCCGACCTTCTTTTTTTACTTCGATAACTAAAGGCTTATTGGCCTCTATCCACACAAAAATTTGTTCATGTTTTAAATAAATATTGCCGTTAGCCTCCAGGTATGCAATGTTGAGGTGTCTGAATTGTTCTTTAGTTTTTGGGAGCAGTCGGGCAGCGACCAACAAAAAGGAAGGGTCTTGCCGGCTAAGATTGATGATTTGCTGAAGCTGGTGGCTTTGCAATTCTTTTGTGATTTTTATGTTAAATTTAAGCTTTTGATTATCAATAGTTAATTCAATATTTCCGTCTAATTCTGTAGAAGAAGGTCGGCTCCATTTTCCTTTAATGAGTGCATGCGTTTGCAGCGTTTCAAGAGCTGTATGTACAATTTCTTCTTGTTGCATGTTCATTTAAATTTTATGCACACAAATATGTGAATATCTTTTTTTTGTGAACAAATTTAAGTAATAATTTTGGATTTCCATGCTTGTAACTATCCAGCCGCCCCTAAATACTTATGATTTCCGATCTCGGAGAGGTCAAAGGTTTGTAGAAATGCATCGGGTTGACCTTAATTCCCGACCTCGGAGAGGTCGAACGTTTGTTTCAACGCTATTTTCTGCAAACCTTCGACCTCTCCGAGGTCGGGAAAACATTGAAATGCTACATTTCTACAAACCGCTGACCTCTCCGAGGTCGTATGGCAAAAAGCATTTCAAAGCGGCTGGATAGTTACGAAATACACTTATCCGGAAACTTTCGATAGAATATCCCAACCGCTCCCGCAGGATGTTCCCAACGTATACAACAAGTTCGTTATCCCGCATTTATTAAAACACGTCCTTTGCTCGCGCCGATTTGCAATCCGTCGCGTTCCGTCTTGCGTCGCCACCGCGATGAGGGGCGTTCGCAGTTGGCATCCAACCACCGCCTCAATTGGTCTGATGTATAATGGGAAAGCAAATGCCCCATCCATAACTACTTCCTTATAAACCGATTGCGGCAAAAATAACCTGGCCATATATTTTAGGCAATAGCCACAAGTGGCCAATGACGGCAAGGTTAGGAACGTGCAGGTATGCCTTTGCTATTTTTTTGTCCCACCAACCGGATTTCCTCTCGGCCTTTTGCTGTGTTATTCAAAATACCGGTCTATATATTCATCTTCAATTGCCTTTGCTTTCGCTCTCCCTTGGATATTCCTGAGTAGGACCATCCCGATATACGGGACAAAGCCGACTGCCGGATTTAGAACATTAACCTGACTGCGTATTCTTTTGGAAAGTCCGTCTTTCCCGATGGGGTCATCCGTAATGCCGTATTTGAATACATTGTTCTCAACCGTATCCCTGATTTCATAAAGGTGATGCGGGTTTGGGTTCTGGAGGGAGTTGCCGTGGTCGCTCATTGGTACTTCTTAAAAAGTAATCGTATCCCCACCCATGTGGGTTAAATCCAGTCTCAAAAATGTGCTTGGGAAGGTAATCGAATTCCTTGCCGGTCTTGCGAAACCAGGCACGTTCGGGGAGATCCAGCAATGCTTCAAAGGATAAGTCTTTAGGGAAGGCGGCAGGATTTTTCAACACTTCTTCAAAATAGGCGCGGCCATTTGCAACAACGCAACAACGACCATAGAGGAACAAATCCGATGAAATACCTTCGTCATCTGAAGTGGAATGCCGGGCATAATCCCTTCCGTCTAAAAGATACAATTTTTCGGAAAGCAAGTCGTAAAAACTGAGGATGGAAGGCGCTGTCAACCCGGAAAGATACCGGACAGCCGGCTCAATAACCGCGTCGTCATTCCCTTCTTTTGTCCAATCCAGCAGCGCAATCACCTCCCAAAAGTGGTCTTCGTTCATGACCTCCTCTTCAGGCAATCCCGCTTCCGTAATGAGCTGCATTTGCGCATTCGGGTACTTTTCCTGCAAATCTTTGACTACGGTCGGATTCAACGAGCGCAGCGGTATTTTTATGGCGGTTTGCATGATGCTGATTTTGGGAACTACGTTTACTAAACTTTGAAAGTTTAGGAAACGTCATCCCAGCACTGAAAATCCGTCACTAAATAAACACTTGACTTTATGACGTACTACCACGGCACGAAAGCTGATCTGAAGACAGGGGACTTCATAGAAATTGCCTTTAACTCAAACTACGGAAAAAGGAAGAAGGCAAAATATATTTATCTGACAGCCGTCCTGGATGCTGCTATCTGGGGTGCAGAACTTGCCCTGGGCTCCCCTTCAATAGTCTTCTATAACTGAAGGTTCGAGACTTTTCCAAATACCAGTGAATTAAGTAATTTACCCGCTCATGCCGGATGTTCCCAACTTGTCCAACTTGCCCAACATGGCTGCTTTCTGACAGATGTAGGTACCTACCCAAAAATCCCTACTCAACAAACATCAACTCCAAATGCGCCAGCCCGATCGCCTCTACATCCTGCGGCAAAGGGAAGTGGTTTTTTATTGGGCAAATCACGAAATGCCGTTTTGTTTGCAGGTCTTGCCTGGAGATATGGAACCCTTTTGAGAGCGCAGGGTGGGTACTGAATTTGATTTCCGCCATGATTTCCGGCGTCCCGCCCCGCGCAAGGACTAAATCTGCTTCCGCCCCGGCATGGGTTCGATAAAAATACATGTCGTAGCCGGAAGGCATCTGGGCCGCTACCTGATTAACCACGTACGTTTCCCAGGAGTTGCCGAGGTTTGGGTGCCCCAGCAAAGCTTGCCAGGTTGGGATAGAAAGGAGATAATGCAGAATTCCGGTGTCCCGGAGATAAATTTTGGGTGTTTTAACCAAGCGTTTAGGCACGTTCGGAATAAAAGGATAAACTGAACGAATCAGAAAAGCCGCTTCGAATAGCCTCAGGTATTTTAGAAGGGTTTGCGCATGCAGGGCAAGTGATGTGGAAAGTTTTTCCCGGTTCGACAAGCCGCCGCTCAAGTGTGCGAGCATCGTCCAGAGTTGGCCCAGTTGAACGGGATCTGCCGAAATGCCGAGCTGCGGCAAATCGCGTTCGAGATAAGTTCGGACAAAGTTTTTTCGCCAGTCAACACTAAATGCGTCGTCGGGGGCAAGCAAAGATCCAGGGAATCCGCCTCTGAGCCAGTGCGTTTCCAAAGGCACTTCAACTGCAATCTCTTCCCAAGACAATGGCATCAATTCTACATAAGCAATCCGCCCCGCCAATGTTTCAGACGATTGTCGCATCAATTCGGGAGCGGCAGAACCAAGCAAAATGAAACGTGCCGGCTCTCGCTGGCGGTCAACCAACACCCGGAGCACCGGAAACAGGTTGGGAAGGCGCTGCACTTCGTCAATGACGACCGTATGGTCAGCGTAGCGCTCCAGAAACAGCATGGGTTGCTGTAGACTGGCAAGGTGCTCCGGATCTTCCAGGTCAAGAAACAGTACAGGTTTCTCCCATTGCTTCGTGACCATCTGAGCAAGTGTTGTTTTCCCGACTTGGCGCGGACCGATGATCCCGACTACCGGAAAAAAACGGGCTAAGCGAGTGACTTCAGCAGCAAGGTGGCGTGGGAATAACTTAAACATTACCTTGAAAATTAGTGATTGTATTCATGAATTTTCAAGGTGAAGATACGACTTGTAGCCTAATAATCAAATGGCATATCATAATGAACCTTATCAATATGAATAAAATCATACTATTAGACATTTTTACTTTGGGAACTACGTTTACTAAACTTTCAAAGTTTAGTAAACGTCACCCCAGCACTGAAAATCCGTCACTAAATTGACACTTGACTTTATGACGTACTACCACGGCACGAAAGCCGATCTTAAGGCAGGTGACTTCATAGAAATTGCCTTTAACTCAAACTACGGAAAAAGGAAGAAGGCAAAATATATTTATCTGACAGCCACCCTGGATGCTGCTATCTGGGGTGCAGAACTTGCCCTGGGCGAAGGGCGGGAAAGAATATATATCGTAGAGCCAACAGGCCCGATTGAGGACGACCCTAATTTAACGGACAAAAAATTCCCGGGTAATCCAACAAAGTCGTACCGCTCGCTGTATTCATTCAGGGTCATTGGTGAGGTTACAGATTGGCAAGGGCATACCCCCGAGCAACTCAAAGCCATGAAAGATCACCTTGAACAACTTGAGCGACTGGGGATTGAGGCCATAGAGGACTGAATCAACCATAAAGTCTAACAGATGACACCAACTTTTTTTAAAAATCAATCAGAATTCAGGGCGTGGCTGGCTGAAAACCACAAAAAAGAAACCGAACTGTTGGTTGGTTTTTACAAAACAGGCAGTGGAAAACTAAACATGACCTGGTCGCAATCGGTGGACGAAGCGCTTTGTTTTGGATGGATAGACGGCGTTCGCAGATCAATTGACAAAGACAGCTATTGCATCCGCTTTACCCCGCGAAAACCGACCAGCATCTGGAGCGCCGTGAACATTCAGAAAGTTGAAGATTTGACAAAAAACGGGTTGATGCAGCAGGCAGGACTTGAAGCGTTTAGCCGCCGAAAAGCAGAAAAATCAGGGATTTATAGTTTTGAGATGGAGGCTAAAAAATTAGAAGACCATCTTGAACATCAATTTAAAGCCAATGAAGCAGCCTGGCTTTTTTTTACAACACAAGCGCCCTCCTATCAGAAGACCATCATTCATTGGATTATGGCCGCCAAACAGGAAGCGACAAAACTTGCCCGGCTTGACAAAGCGATTGCGGCAAGTGAACATCAAAAGCGGCTTTAGATAGTGGCTGTTTTTAGAGTCCGATAGCTGCGTTATGCTTGGCTCAGATTAAGAGCTTGTTCTGGAATTCCGAACAAACTCTAAAAGGCAGGAACGCTCACCACCAATGCTCAAAGATCATCCTTTTTCATAAAAAATCAAAAGGCGAGGTGGTTTTTTGAATGCCGTTGCGATGCTGGAAGACTTTATTCAAAGGTTTTGATCAGGCAAGCATTTTTGTTCATTTTCACCGAAAGTTAATCCAACCTCTAACAAGTCGCAATAGCAATTCCTGCAAACTTGCCCCACGCACCCACATTCTCCCAAAACTCCTTACTTTTGCTCCTCTTTTTAACCAACACCGACCACGACGATGGAATTCATCACCGCGCTCATTGATTTTGTACTGCACATTGACGATCACTTAGTCGAGATTGTCAGCAATTATCAGTCTTGGACTTACCTAATTCTGTTCCTCATCATTTTTGCGGAAACGGGGCTGGTGGTCACCCCGATTTTGCCGGGGGATTCGCTGCTCTTTGCGGCGGGTGCCATCATCGCTAAGCCGGACAGTGGCCTCAGCATCTTGCTGATGTGCCTGTTGCTGATCGCAGCGGCCATTCTGGGCGATTTAGTCAATTACCACATCGGAAAATACATCGGGCCGAAAGCCTTTAGCGGGCGCTACCGGCTCCTAAAGGTCGAGTACCTGAACAAAACCCAGCAGTTCTACGAAAAATACGGCGGAAAAACCATCATCTACGCGCGGTTCGTGCCCATCATCCGCACCTTTGCGCCATTTGTGGCGGGCATCGGCACCATGAGCTACGCCCGTTTTGCCACCTATAACGTGGTAGGTGGGATTGCCTGGGTGACCAGTTTCCTGTTCCTCGGCTACTTTTTCGGCGCATTGCCCATCGTCAAAGACAACTTCACTTACGTCATCTTCGGCATCATTTTGGTTTCCATCCTGCCGCCTTTTATTGAGTTGCTCCGGGAACGGAGGAAGGGAAAGGGGCAAGTAGGCAAGTAGGCAAGTGGGCAAGCTTGCCAATTGGCTCTTTGCCAACTTGCCTCTTTAATTATTGGGGTTCAAGAATCGTTCGGCAATCTGTAAAGGCCGAAACACATAGCGTTTTTTGACATGGTGCCCGCCGCTGCGGTGCAGGATGTCCTGGAGGGTGGCCAGCACAGTAAGCAGGTATTTTCCTTTGTTGAGCATGACGCACTCGGCTTGGGCGGCGCGGACGGCATCGGTCACTTCCGAGCGGGTGGCAATCCCGCTTTTGTTCAGGGTGTCCAGCACTTGCGTTGCCCAGATCACCGGGACGTGCGCAGCTTCGCAAAGCCAAAGGATTTCTTCCTGTATTTCGCTCAGGCGTTCAAACCCGATTTCCACCGCGAGGTCGCCGCGCGCAATCATCACCCCAAACACTGGTTCTGCCATGCCCTGCAATAACAAAGCGGGCAGGTTTTGTACCGCCTCGAAGGTCTCGATTTTGAGCACGAGCGGCAATTTGTTGGCACCGCTTTTTTGTATTAACTCCTGTAATTCAGCTACGTCTGCCGCTGACCGCACGAAGGAAAACCCCAAGAGGTCGGCGTGTGCCTGTGCGAAGGGCAATACAGATTTATCAAAATCGGTGAGACAGCCCACGGTTAGTTCGGTATCCGGAAAATTAATCCCTTTTTCAGGTTTAATGCGGGGTTTGGCGGCTGAAATCCGGATCATCCGCAAAGTGGCTATTTGCTCGCCCGGGGTTTCGACGACGGCTTCAAACAACCCGTCGTCGAATAGCACCCGGTCGCCGGCGCGTAAATCTTTCACTACCCCGGGAAGCGTGCAGCCCAGCACTTTTTCCTTTTTGTTAAATGCAGCTTCGGCTTCTGCTAAATAGAATTGTTGTTTTTCGAGTAGTTTTACCCGGCCTTCTTCTTTGCCTTTGCCGAGCAATGTGGTACGGATTTTCGGCCCGGCTAAGTCCATGTAAATTTTGCAGAGCCGCCCGGTTGCGCGTGCGGCTTTGTGCACATTGGCCATCATCTTCTGCCATACTGTAGGGCTGTCATGGGCGCAGTTGATCCGGGCAATATTCATTCCGGCTTTTAGCAGCGCTTTCACAGCGGCATAATCGTCGGCCAGCCCTTTGTCAAACGTCACCATCAGGTACGGAATGATCGGGTTTTTCTTATCGCCAAACAACGCGGCGGCGCGCCGGTGCAACAACTGTGTCCCAAGACCAAAAGTAATCTCTTTGTTTTTTTTAGGAAGGTTTGCCCCCAAGCGCTGCAAAACAGCCTGCAACTGCCGCAAAATATGGCTTTCGGAACTTGCCAGAGAAGAAAGTCCGGCTTCGTGCAATTCGTCTTGCATGGGTCGGAGATCCTCGCGCCGAAGCGCGAGGTAATGAATCAGGTTGGTGGCACTTTGCTTTTGCCACGGATGCACCTGCACAATGATTTTCCTCGCCTTTTTTTCCGCGAGGATCAGGTTTTGGTACAGCCGCTCAACGGCGACCCGCAAATGGACGAGTGAATGTTTCATAGTTGCACCCAGTTATTGAACCAGCATCGTAAATACGGATAACAATGCGATCTTTTTCATAGGTATTTTCTTGCAAAGATCGCTGTGTACGATGGTGAGAACGATGAGAAAGGTCAGGGGAGTACTTGACTTTCATCACGCTGCCTGCCTGCTATTGCTTCACCAAGCTGCCATAGGGTTAGATTTCAAATTTCAGTTCACTCAGGGCCTCAATACGGCTAATTTCCCAATGCTCCGAAACCCTTCAGCCAACACCTCCACCACATATACGCCTTCTGGCAAACCAGCCAAAGACAATTGGTGTCGGTTGGCGCCTGGAATGCCGTCAACCAGCACGGATTTCACGATTCGTCCGGTTGCATCCTGCATTTGTATAGTCACTTTGGCGTCAGTCTCCAGGTCAAAGACGACCTGCGCTTCCACGTAAGCCGGATTTGGGAAAATACGCAGGTGCTCGGGTGCCGGGGAAAGGAGATTGCCAAAAGCTTGGGGGGGATCCGTTAGGTTCATCGTTGAATTGAACGGGCAGGTTGCATCCCAACTCCAGTTCACAAAATCCTGCGCAAACACATTGGCTCGCAACTTTCGATGGATTCCGCCGGATTACCATAACCGTCTGAGTCGGCATCGGAAAAATACATTGCCGAGGCCAAACCGTTGAACAGATAAGCAGCTGTATTATTGCTTAAATTAGCGTCGTAAATAACCGTCCCCGAAGCCATCAACTGGCTTTCCCCGGGATTAGATAAATCAATACCCGTAAAGGACAGAATTTCTCCATAGCCCGGATAAAGCGTATACGAATTTTGATATGAACCATAAGTGCCGCTGTTTGCGCCGGTAACCTTTAGGGAAACGGAGGCTTCGCCGGGGAAAACGGTGGCTGGTCCGTGGTTAATGATCCAAACATCCACTGATGCATTGTTGCCCGGATCACAGGCACCGGAAACAGCATAAAAACTGTATATGGCCAAATCGGGTTTCGGCGTAGAGATACAAATATCGAACAGGGTTGAAGGCGAAAAATTAGAGCCAACACGTACGTAATAGGTTGAGCCCGGCGTAAAAAACTCGTAAGTAACCGGCGCGTATGTTTGAAAACAACCCAAACTGTTTAGTTGATCGCAGTCGCCCGAAAACAGCTCGAAATGGCTAAGGTTTGGGGCATAATTCGTTTTAATATTATCAATGCTGACAATGTGCATTGAATTCGTGGCTACAAATTTATACCAGACGTCTGAAAGAAATTCACATTCGGATGTAATCTCGGTAGTTAAGGTCTTGGTCACTAATCCAGTGACGGATATTTCGCAATTGGCTGGCCAGGCAGTCAGGGTAACGGCATCCACACAGTCTTCATTGGTTGGCAAAGGTATGGTCAATATGCAAAGGTCGAAGTTTACGGCTGTTTGTAGCGTACTCCATACCCGGACATAATAAGTTGTTCCGGGAGACAAGCCAACCTCTACGATATGCCATGAATTCCACCCGGAAAATTGGATCGGTTGCAATCCATCACAAGTGCCCTCGTATAATTCCATGGCGAGGTAGTCGTCTCCAAAAAGACGAACTATATTTTGCAATTCGATCAGGTAGGCATTGCTGCTTGCCGTGAACTGATACCACAGGCTTGTGCCCGCCAAACAGTTAAAATAAGACCAGTCAAGCAATCCCGCTGTGCTGCCGCTAACCGGAGTCCCACATTCGAGGTCTGGATTTGGCGTAATCGTTTCGGCAAAAAAACAGTCGCTGTTGGCCGGCGGCGGCGGCGGAGTACGAATACACAAAGTGAAGTCGTACCCATCTTCGAACCAACTGAAAACACGGATATAATAGGTCTCGCCGATACTAAGACTGCTCCAATTTATCAATGCGCCAAGGCCATCATCCGTACAGGTCAAAACACTCAAATTATCGCAATCACTCACATCATATAGCGAGATTCCCAAAACACCTATACTCCCCAAAGCAGCGCCGTTGCCCTTCAGTTCAATCAAATGGGTTGCGGCTGTAGCGGTAAATTGATACCATACGTCATGAGCATTGTAATAGCCGTTGCATGCAGGCATGGATTGGGTCGCGCCAATAGTGGAACCTTGATAAATCAGATCACAATCAACACCGTTGTTAGCTTGAATTGGGATGGCTTGAGCACATTCGTCGTTCGCAGGCGGTTCGGGTATGGCGCGCAGACAAAGGTTGAATTCGAGGTAGTTGTACGGAGAGGCAGCCAGCCGGATAAAATACGTTGTTCCGGGAGTTAGGTTGTATAGCGTTTGAGGAATCCCGGAATGGCCGTAAGGGTACATCTTACATGGAACAACCGTGTTCAGCGTATTGCAGTCGCCTTCGTAAATTTCCAAACTGAATTCAAATCCAAAGCAGCAGTTACCGCCATTGCCACTGATATCCAAACGGACCGACGGGCTTGTAGCGTCGAACTGAAACCAGATGTCGTTTGCACCCACACCCTGGCAACCCGGCTCGGATTGCGTTGCGCCGAAGCTCGACGCGGGCGTATTCAACTCACAAAGGAAATCGGTATTGATCCCCACAGGAATCGCGCCGGCGCATTCGTCGTTTGGTGGCGCAGGTAATAGGTATTGCCCGGAGTAAACCCATCCTGCGTGGATACGCCGGGGTGGCTCTCCTGAAATTGTTCACAGCGTATCGAACTGAGGTTGTCACAATCGCCGGAAAAAAATTCGTAACCCCATTCGCCCGCACCAAAGCTGATCACGCCCGGATTAAATTGGTAGCTGGTGGTGGTCGCCGTGAATTGATACCAGATGTCATTGGACAAACTGCCGTTGCAGTCCGGGAGTGATTGCGTGGCACCATCCGTTGAACCCGAGAACGTGACGGAGCAATTGAGTTCTGTATCAATGGGCAAGGGGAGGGCATTGTCGCATTCGTCATGATCTACCTGGGCAGAAACAGATAAAGTAGCCAACAAAAGCCCCGCTACGAGCAGGCATTTGGTTGAAAATCGGATTGACTTTTGCATAAACTGGGTTAATAAAAGAATTGGGAAAATAGATGACCGGAATGCAATTACTTTTTTCAGAAAAGCCAAAGGGAAAGAAAGTTGAAAAAGGGGGGTGTTGCTAATGTTTGTTCATTACAAAGACAAATATATCCAGGCTATTTTAAGATTATCCGGATTACTGATATTCGGTCGGAATTTGGTGATATTCGGTTATAAGCCTTCGGGTTTGTTCGGTTTTTTACGAACAAGCCCAAAAGCGCAGACTTTAGAGCTTGTTGCGGATTTCCCCAACAAGCTCTAAAGGAGCATCCTGTTTATAAGAAGTCAGCAAGAAAGAATTTGTGACAAACCGGAATAAAAATTACTACCCCCTGATTCGGGCGGAGCTTCTGTAATTTCGAAATGATAACGGAATTGCCCCGCTACTGCCCAATCTCAAACAAGAGCCACCCGTCAGGATCCACCACCGGCTTGTCCTTTTTGCCCAGCTTTATGGTGATGCCTTCAGCGGGTATTTGTATGCGCCGTCTTTTGCCGTCAATTTCTACTTCTACCGGCATTGGAAACGGCATTTCGCCAACCGGCGATTCCCACCGCAGTTTAAGCGTTTCGTTTTCAATTTTGGAATAGAGCTTCGGAAGGGCAGCTTGCCGCAAATACACTTCGAAAAACCAGTCAAGTTGCATACCCGATTCCGCTTTGCAAATGCTCAAAAAATCGTCGGTGGTGGCAAAGCGGGCTTGACGCCCGTCCGTTATTTTTTCCATAGCCGGATCGGGGTAAGCCATGCGGCGCAGCGCCCGGAAGAAAGCATCTTCGCCAATTAGGAAACGCAGCGTGTGCAAAACCCAGGCACCTTTGACGTAGATGGGCGCCTTATAAATCTCCTTGCTGGTTTTTGAAGCGCGGGGCGCTACGGGCAGGGTATTGCTAAACCGGCGCATGCTCTGCATGTACTCGCGGTAGCGTTCTTTGCCATGCAGTTGTTCGACGTAGAGGGGTTGCATATACGAACCAAAGCCTTCGTGCAGCCACATGTCGCGCCAGTCGGAATTGGTCACTAAATTACCCCACCATTCGTGGGCCAGTTCGTGTTGATGCAGCGCATCAAAGCCCCAGTCTTTGCCCCTGGTCATGGAGGTGTTGCTGAAATTTGCGCCATACGCGATGATGCTCTGGTGCTCCATACCAAGGTGCGGGGTTTGCGCCACCCCGTATTTGTCAGCCCGAAACGGGTATGGGCCTATGAATTTTTCAAAAAACCGCAGGTGTTCGAGTATTTCGGGGAAAAGTTTTTGACCCTTTTCGTAATCTTCCGGCAGTACGTAAAACACAACCGGGTATTGTCCGCCTGCAACACAGTCCATCGTTCCTTCGATGGTTCGGTAGGGCGCAATATTCAGCGCCACATTGTAAACATTGATCGGATTGGAGATGAACCAATGGTAGGTCGTGGTGCCGTCCGCGTGTTTTTCGGTCTTGCGCAGGCGCCCGTTGCACGCCGCCACCAAAGGATCGGGAACGCGAACCTGCAAGGCCATGGAATCGGGTTCGTCCGACACGTGGTCTTTCACAGGCCACCAAATATCCGCGCCTTCGCCCTGACAGGAAGTGGCGATCCAATGTGCGCCAGTAGTAGTTTTTGACCAGTCAAAGCCGCCATCCCAGGGCGCGCGCGGGGCCGGGCGCGGTTTGCCGCCATAAGCGACCTCTGCAATTAATTTTTGTCCCGGCTGCTGCGTTGCGCCGAGGTCAATCCACAATTTGCTCCCTTCTCGCCGAAAAGGCCGTAGCTCGCGTTTACCCGATTCAGAAAAGCGCCAGGCACCATTCACTGCCAGCAAGGTGTCCAAATCAAGTACCAGCCAGTACATGGGTTGCACGACTTTTGCTTCTGCCCGCAACAGCCCTTCGATGCGCTGCTCATCGGGAAATACCTGTACGCGCAGGTCATAAAAAGTGACATCGTAGGCGGCCTGTTCGGGCATCAATTCGCCGCCGCTGTCGTAAACTGTGGTTTGCGCGGGCAGCTGTGGCCCCCACATGCAGGCAATAGCCAGGAGGAAGATGATTTTTGTTGATTTCATGGTGTGCTTTTGAATGTGGAGAAGGTCTGCTTTTGCCATGGCGAATTCGTTTGTTTGAAAGGTCAAGATCGGTAAAAAATCGGTCTTTCAAACAATGCTACCAAAACTTCAATAAAACAAAGCGCCCCTTGGGTACTTCCTGAATTTTTAAGACACAATAAGGCATATTCCCATTATTTCATCCATTTTCTCCGAAACATGACTACCCAATTTGAGTCCTTCGCCGACCCGATCCGGATCGGCATGATTGTTCCCAGTTCCAATGTAACCATGGAAAAAGAACTTCCCAGCCTTTTTAAGGCACGGGAAGCTGCCATGCCCGAACGCTTCAGCTTCCATTCCAGCCGCGTTCGCATGAAGCAGGTAAATCCTCAGGAGTTGCTGGCAATGAATGCCCAGGCTGATCGCGCTGCTTTGGAATTAGCCGATGCAGACATTGATATTGCGCTGTATGCCTGTCTGGTGGCCATCATGGTGGAAGGGTCGGGTGCGCATCGGCGTTCGGAAGCCCGGCTTAGAAATACCCTTCAGGAAGCAGGTATTGTGGCACCTGTTTTGACCAGTGCAGGGGCATTGGTGGAAACCTTGCAGGATATGAATGTCGGTCGGATTGGTATGATTGCCCCTTATCTGCCTGCCCTGACAGACAAAGTATGCCACTACCTGAATCAGGAAGGCGTCGAGGTTGTTTCAGCACAGTCGCTAAGTGTGGCAGACAATGCCGCTGTGGGTAGGTTGAATCCTGAAAACTTGCTCCTGCTGCTCGATCACATTCCCCATAGCGTAGATGCTATTGTGCTTTCCGCCTGTGTGCAAATGCCTTCTCTGTCCGTTTTAGCGGAAGCAGAAAAACGAACCGGTATACGGATAATTACAGCCGCTTCGGCCACCGCATTTCAAGCACTGAAAAGATTAGGACTCCAGCCGGGAATTCAACAATATGGCGCTTTACTGAAAGGTTTATCCCTCCCGGAATTGGCATTTTCTACCACAAATTAAAACCTAAAAGAATGAAATTGCGCGAATTATCCATCCTTGACCAACAAGCCATTCCGGCCGCTTTAGAAGCATTGCACTCCAAAGAGGCCGTCGTGCTGCTACAAATGCCTGCGGTATTTGTACTCCTGGCACCCGCAACTCAAAAAGGCGTTGAAGCCCTCAACCAGACTAAATTGCGATTGCCCCAAAAGAATTACGGTACCGCAATTGGCGATATTCAAAAATTTCATGCCCTTGCAAAACCTGGCTCATTGCCTACTGAACTGGATAACCCAGAAGATTTAGAGCTGCTGACGGGCGCTTTTATCCGGTTTGCCGTTGGACGACCAGACTTCAACTCGGCAGCCGTTCGTGTCGGCACGCACCAGGGCGTGTTGGTGGAAGGGCCGCACCGCGATTTGTTTAAAGCGGTAGAGCAGAGCTTTGCCCTGCAAGCAGATCGGGCGCTCTTTTGCGGACACGCTTTTTCAGCGCCTCTTTGCACCAGCGCCAATTTGAGCGGCGATCTACTGGGATCTATTACTGATTGGGATCGAGCCTATCGCTTTGCGAACCAGCGCCAGTTGTCCTTAGTCATTCGTTGTGAACCGACTCAGGAAAATAGTGGTTCCTATCCTATTTTCTACTTTCAGGGAGACAGGGCTACCATTGAACGGCATGACCCGGGGGAAGAAGCAATCAAAAGGCGTTTGCCGGAAAGGTTGTTTGCCGGAAGCCGGGAGACGACCTTAATTGGGTGTTGAAAGCCTTAATTCAGACGCGCCTGCCTGTCCTCCTCTGCACCAGGGTTTCCAAAATCCGGACTGGGATTCTCCGCTTTGAATTTTGCAAACCGGGCGGCTTCTTCTGCTTGCAGTTGCTGAAGGATCTCCAGCGACTGCGGGCTGGCCGATACGTAATCGTTCAGTTCCTCAGTCAGGTGCATTTTGCCCGCTTCTTTGTCTTCTGACCAGCATATATTTTGCCCACTCTTACACCAGGGCCGCTGAAAACAACCAGGGCAATATCCGGAGCAGCCATCAAAAGACCAGCTGCCAAAGCCGTCGGATTCGTACAATTCAAACTCTTCTCCGAGTTCCTCGTACAGAAAAGCGTACACTAACCGGGCAGGGATCCCGTCATTGAGATCAATGCCGTAGCCTGCTCGTTTAAGGGTTTGCTCCAGGCGTTCGAGTTCGGATTCGATCTCTTCGTCGTTGATTTCAGCCGGTTTCCGGAACACAGTGTTTTGAGGCAGTTGCGCTGACAGTTTTTTGCGCACCGGCTCGCCCTGCATCCATAATTCAAACCGATACCAGTCGCTTTCGGGAGAGATGCCCGGAAAGATGGGCGGGAAACGATAATTTCCCGCAATGACCTCCATTGTCGCTTTACTGCCGCAGCGTTGATATTCGTGGACAAAATCGAGGAGGCTTTTCAGTCGCCGGTTTTCCATATCCAGGTCCAGCGGCGCGAATTCCATCACCGCTTCTAAATCAAGGTCAAGGCGTTTAAATTCTCGCCTGTAGTCGAGGTTTTGCTGATATGGGAGGAGGTCTTCTTTTGCCATGGTCAACCAATTTTTTTCAAGAGGTTGTAAAGTTAACGTTATTGTTTTGTAATTCAAAATTATAAAATTTTTTATTTATATTTTGATTCATATGGGAGGCTACTCAACAAGACCTTTTACGGAGGAGAGGCCAAATTGAAACCTAAAAATTGGCTTGGTGCCTTCCAAATGCTTATTCTTGAGCTGGAAAAGCAACAATACAGCAAAAAGATGGTCGTGCTTTTGGACGAACTCCCGTGGTTCGACTCGCGGAAATCTGGTTTTTTGCATGCACTCGGATTTTTTTGGAACAGTTGGTGCGCTAACCAAAATATTGTAGTTGTAATTTGCGGTTCGGCGGCCTCTTGGATGATCGAGCATGTGGTGAATGATCGGGGAGGTTTACACAACCGCATCACGCGCCGGGTAGACCTGCAACCCTTCAATTTGTATGAAACCGAAAAGTACCTGCAAAGCCGCAATATCCGGCTCGACCACTATCAGATATTACAAATCTATATGGTCTTCGGAGGTATTCCGCACTACCTGAAAGAGATCCTCCCGGGTAAAAGTGCCACCGAAAACATCGGTGCCGGTTTTTTTACGCCGGGCAATACCCTGAGCAATGAATTTCAAAACCTTTATCCTGCGCTATTTGAAAATGCCGCCAACCACAGCGCGGTCATCCGGGCACGCTCTCAAAAATGGAAAGGTATGTCCCGCAAGGAAATATTGGAAACCGCCGGGCTACCCAACAGTGGCAACACCTCCGTGGTGTTACAGGAACTACATTACTCGGGGTTCATCTCACCGTATTATCCTTATGGCAAAGTCAAAAGGGAGGTGTTGTACCGGCTGACCGATGAATACTCTTTATTCTATCTCAATTTTATTGAAAACAGCGCATGGCAAGGCAAAGACTGGTGGCAAGAATTTATCCAGACAGCAGGCTACAAGAGTTGGTGCGGCTACGCTTTTGAAAACATTTGCCTCAAGCACCTGTCCCAAATAAAAAAAGCGCTCGGCATTTCTGGCATTTATGCGGAAGCATCTGCATTTTCATTTCCGGGCAGCAAGTACGAAAAAGGTTTTCAAATTGATTTAGTACTTGACCGAAAGGATCAAACCATCAACCTTTTTGAATTCAAATTCTATAACGCACTCCTGCCGCTTGACAAATCCGATGCCGCTGTACTGCGCGAAAGAATCGAAACTTTCCGCAGGGTCACCAAAACAAAAAAGCATATTTTCCTTTCTTTTCTCACCACTTTTGGCGTGAAACCCAACGAAAATAGCCTTGGGTTGGTAGATAACAATTTGGAGGCAGGTGTACTTTTTGAACCTTAGCGCTTGTATAGGATATGTGACAAACCCGGATAAAAATTCTTTGCCAGGATTTTTGTTTTCAATAGTCTGTCTCTCCGGAATCACGGTCAAACCAAGCCCAAGTAGCAATCAATGCCAGCAAAAAAAATGTTTTTCCAATCAAATCCCTTATTTTTGTAGGATCAAACAGACATTGCTATGACAACTCAGGAGTTAAGAATAACGATTCACGAATTGGTCAATAAGACCGAAGATCAGGATGTGCTGCAAGGCATTTACTTGTTGCTCAATAAACTGCTTGCCGCAGAAGATGATGACATTGTGGGATATGAGGCAGACGGGACGCCCATCACCTCAGATGAATTTATCCGCTCCATCATTGAAGCGGACGAAGACATCGAAAAAGGCAACATCATCTCCCTACAAGCCATGAAGGCTAAATATGGGGCTTCATGAGTATTTCTATTGTTTTCTCCCGACGCTTTGACCGGGATTTAGGCGAAGTATTGCGCTATCTTCGAAAAGAAGTCTCTGATACCGCAGCTAATAAAATCCGCGACAGGGTTTTTCAGTCTATCGAAACACTTTATGAAAATCCGGAACGTTACCCTCCCGAACCTCGGCTTGCTCACTTGGGTAACTATCGGGTTATTCAACTTCGAAAAGCGCCGTATAAGATTTTCTACCGCGTGACCGAAACCCAAATTCGAGTCGAGCGAATATTTCATTCCAAAAGAGATTTCAACCGAGTTTTTCGCCGGTTTAAGTTTTGAAAGGTCTACGCTTTCACTCCCCAAATTTCAACAAAAACTCCGGATTAATCGCCTTAAAAGAAACCCGTTCGCCTTCAAACCGCTGTTCTTTTAAAGGCCGAATAACAATGCCTTCCGCCCACACTTCCGGCGAAACAACAGATCGTCGGGTCGCCATTGCCACTAAGGCCGGAATATCGTTCAGCAAGGCGAAGTTTTCGTCCAATACCGGCACTCCGGGAAGGTCGAGTTGTTTGAGTGCATTTTGCAAATCCGCAAAATCAAGGTACGCATAGCGGTCAATATCAAACAGGTTAAAGAACCGTGCCGTTTGCCCACGCAGGCGCAGTTTGTTGCCGTTAACGCCTTCCCCGATGAGTTCGCCCTGAAGGGCAAAATTGCCGCCAAGTGCGCGCAGTTTTTGCTCCACGCCGAGGTCGCGCGCCACTTTCCAAAGCGTATTGTTGGAGTCTTCTAATAATTCGAGGTTCCGGCTGCAAACGCCAAATTCGCCATAGCGGAGGTAGTACGTTACCGAAGAACCGTCTAACTTTTCAGCGACGTAGCACGGCGTGCCCACTAATGCATCCAACAGGTGCTGCAAAACCTGCACCCGGGTTTCGTCCGTTTTTGGCATAAACGATGGGAATCCACCTTTAACAAGTCCGGCCAGCGAAGCCGGAACCGGCATTTCCCATTTCACAACGCCTAAGATTTCCGTGACGTCGCTGTCTTCCACGATGGGCGTGCCTTCCGGCAAAACGCTGAGCGGAAAACAAATGCCCTGCGAAATTTGCCCGCGCAACCGAATGGTTTTGATGCGCATGCCGCGTGGTTTGAGAAACTCAAACTCGGGCTTGTCGGGCAGGATGCTGTCAATTTCGCAATACACGCAAAGGTCGCCGACCTGGAATTCGCCTTTTTTTACGACCAATTGCCACCCTAAAACGGCGGCGGTTTCGATGGCATCCGCCCCTTCAATCGGAGCCAATGCACGGATTTTTTGAATGGACGCTAATTTTCTCAAAGGAATGAGTTGAAATGATGATGTTGGAATGCCTCAACCGGTGGAAGGAGGTTAAAGTTCCGAAATTCAACCATTTTAGCCTCCCGGCGTTTCTTAATTTTATGAAAGAACTCAAAGAAATGACCGCCCTGATCACCGGGGGCAGCAAAGGCATTGGCTACGGCATCGCTGCAAGTTTGCTGAAAGAAGGCGTAAATGTGGCCATCACCAGCCGCAACCAGGAAGCTGCGGACGCCGCAGCCCGGGAACTCTCCAAAACAGGCTCTGGTAAGGTCATCGCCATCGCCGCCGATGTCCGCGATTTTGAGGCGCTGAAAAATGCAGTGTCCAAAACCCTCGAAACTTTTGGTCGGCTCGACGTTCTCGTCGCCAATGCGGGTGTTGGCCACTTCGCCTCCATCACGGAAATGACTCCGGAACAATGGCATGAAACCATTGATACTAACCTTACCGGGGTATTTTACAGCCTCAAGGCATCGGTAGATGCGCTGATCAATGCCAAGGGCTATTTCATCAGTATCGCCAGCTTAGCGGGCACGAATTTTTTTCCAACGGCTTCAGCTTATAACGCGAGTAAATTTGGTCTGGTAGGCTTCACCCAGGCGGTCATGCTCGACCTGCGGGATGCGGGCATCAAATGTTCCACGATCATGCCGGGTTCTGTCGCTTCCCATTTCAACAACCACGAGCCGAATGCCGACGATGCCTGGAAAATACAGCCCGAAGACCTGGGGCAGATGGTGGTGGACTTGCTCCGGATGAATCCGCGGACATTGCCGAGTAAAATTGAGGTAAGGCCGAGCCAGGTGGCTAAGAAGTAGGGGGTGTTAGTATTTATTTTCCACACCTTGTCTCTTAGGTGTTTTACTTCACTGTCTTTGTGTGGCTAAATATCTTTTGCGAAATCAATCATATCTAATTTAATGATTTCCCAATGTTTATTTCTTAAACAAATCGGGTCAAAATCTTCGTCAGCGCTCGTAAAACGGGAGAGGTTGGCTTTAACCACCTCTTGATCGTGAGTATAAGGGTAACATTTTTCGTGTAAAGCAAGCATTTCTTGAATTGAGTAATCATTCATCAATTCATGGATATCCCAGAAATCTTTTTTCCTGCCGCTCCTTGCAATGACGTCCATTTTCATAGCAATAATTTCTTCTAAAGTTGCCAATCGAATGCCGTCAATCCATTGAATATCCTGTATAAAATCATCGGTATAATATAAATCTAACTTAGGAACGCCGAAATAATAACTTCCCGATTTGGGCGGTGGCTTTTGGCTACGCCGAACTTGCGTTTCCCACCGGACTTCCCGCAATTGCTTTCAGTCGGCGCAATTGCCTTCGTCGGTCACGTAGCTTTGGCTACGCTCCCTTCTTGCGCCTTGTCTGCTGGAAAAATCCCCACGCCGAAAACGCGAACTTATTATTGCGATTTTCCTTAATACAATTGTTTTTGTCTTCACCAATATAGTAGGGCTTCCCCAAGCCAACTACCTTGTAATTGCTTGTGTCAACATAGGGGTAAGTAACGCGTAAAAAATGATCAATAGCTTCAAAATCAATCAAACCATAAAGGGCATCTGTAACAAATCTAGGTCAACCGATACCCGATGCCCTCTGTATAAGCTCAGTGCGGTGCCTCCAACTAACCTGAAATCGTCAAATGTGTGAGATGCCATGAGCGTTTTCAAGATACTCAATAGCTGTAGGGTAACTACATTGGTATACAGCTTTTCATCCATTATCGAGTAGCATTTCATCAATGGTTTCCACTCCATAAAAGCGCGTAATTTCTTCTTTCTCAATGTCATTACCCCGCTCAAACACTCTTTTAACAACCGCTTTTTTTTGTTTTTGCCAATTAACACTTTCCATTTTGGTGTCCCAGAATAAAACGGGTCTCAGTTTGGCCAAATCCGGATGTTCTGCGTTTTGCTTTTGCTTCTCCTGCTCAATATCATAATATACCTGCAGCACCATAAAATAGCCTTCATCAAGTCCAAGTGCTTTTTCAATTTTTAAAGCAAGCGCAGTATTCATATTCCGCTTGCCTTTGGTAATGGCACCCAATGTTTGTGGAAACTCTTGTATAGAAAGTGCAAACCGGCCTTTGCGCAATTGCCGTTGTACCCGATCTTCCTCTATAAGCTGTATAAAATACAATCCTACTGGCAGGGCTGAAATATTTACTGCCTGATTTAAGGGCGGTACCGGTGTTCGTGATCCATAGCCGGTCAAGCGTTAGCACACGGCCACCGGAATTGATGATGAATGAACCAACCAGGTTTTCAGTGCCGTTGGGTTATCCGTGATGACATCGTCGAAGGTGCCGCCGTAGGCATTATCAACATCAATCAGTTGGAAGGAGCGTTCGTTGTAATTGCCCTGCCAGTTAGAGGCGCAATCCTTGAATTGCACAGACACATAAGCAATTGTGCCGGCGCCCCAATTGACATGGTTAATGCTTGCGTAATCTGATGTGTTGTATATCAGCGGATCACAAAGTCCGTTCGGATCCGCATAGTAGATTTGCTCTGAGCCAGTCCACCAACGGGCCGCCAATCCCCTTACGTAGAAGGTATTGGAACTCAGCCGGGCATAAGTCGTCGCATTGACTTCGAGATACGCATATTGGCACAAACCCTCTGTCGGCAGAATAAAAGGTTGCTGGGCGATTAATTCAATACGCAGTCCGATGCTCAAAAAAGAACAGGAATACCAATATTAATTAGTTTTCTCATAACTTTTAGATTACCCCTTTACACATATTGCGGGGGTGAAACCCAAAGGCAATATTTTTTTTCATTTACTGATTTGGGGTTGTGTAAAGAGGCAAAAGGCAAGTTGCAATATGCAATTTTGTTTCGCAACGCTTCATGTTTACGGAAACAAACAGAACGACCTCGCAAAATTATTTGATTTTGCGAAATTATTGCCTTTTGCTTTTTGCACCTTGCACCTTATTACACAACCCCGGTTCACAAAAAACTATTGCAACGAAGTACAAATTAAAGCAATCATTGCTTTACAAACCGTTCAATGCCTACAACCCTACCTTCCTCAACGACCTCCAAAAAGTACAACCCCGCAGGCAGCATTTCTGCCTCCAGTGTCTGCCGCGCACTGCCAGCTTCTGCAATTTTTTCCAGCAAAACCTGCCCCGTAAGGCCGATGATGCGGAAGCGCATGCCTGTGGTGGCAGCTTGCGGCAGATCGAGGGTAAAGGCACCGGAGTTAGGGTTGGGGTAGAGGCGGATAAACTGCTTTTGGCTTGGGTTGTTCGTTGCCGTTACAAGTGTTCCGTCGAAGCAGAAATTATCTAATTGCACATGAGAGTAGGTATCTTCCCCTCCTTGACTGCTGACAAGCGCATTTGTGACGAATATGCCGGGCTGTATCCAAACGCCGTTGCTGAAAGTGTCGCAAGTATCCAGGCCGTCCCAATCAGCCAGATTGTAGGGCACTTGAATTTCGACCCATGAAGAATCCTCTAAAACGGAAAGAGGTATTGAGAAAAACGACCGATTTGCTGTTGGGTTTACTGCAGTATGCGTACCAATGATTCGATCGCAGGGCAGATTCTCATGGGGGTCGCCGCATGGACATGCTCTTGCCCGTAGGGAAATCATACCCTCGCCTTTTTCCATGCACATCGGTTCTGTTTGAGTCAAAATGCCGGAGGTATCGAAATTTCCGGAAAGATGTATCGTCCATGCGTCGAAACTTCCCATTTCGCCTTCCACTACGACAGGCTCACCAGATGCGGCTGTCCAGCCCGTAGACATGCCTCCTGAAAGCAACCCACCTCCAACTGCCCCCAGATTGAAAGCAGGGTTGGGGAAGTCTGAGGCTGTGCAGTCGGAAATAATCAAACAGGTGATGGTAACGGTTTGAGATTTTGTGACCACCCCACAGATGCTGCCATCCGACCTTCTTCTCGTCACTACCATGACTACTGTGTAGGTGCCGGGGCCGTTGAAGGTATGACAAATTGCATTGTTGCCGATGCTGCTGCCAATCAGTGGTCCGTTCGCTGTATTGAGGTGCCATTCTACAGATTCGCAATCGCTTAAAGCAACCGGCACAAAGCAGGCCTTACAAGAAATCGGATATTTCACAACGGCAAAACTCTGGTTCACGGCAGCGCTCAGTGCCTCAATATTGCAGGGGCAGGGTTCGGGACAGTCCACTTTGAATCTGACGATGCAGGGGCAGTCCTGCAAACCGCAATGCCCGGTCAGCCGAAGCTCATAGGAGCCAGGTATAGCGTACCAAGCGGGCAAAATATTGATGCCGAAATACGGATTGGCAGTAGTGCTGTTCGATGCGACAGGGGTAATGGTGTTGGGCAATCTGTAAAGTTCCCAAGTCACCTGGGCGGTCGGCGGACAGTTGGGGCCAGCACATTGGAAGACGCCGGTAAACTGCATACTCTGGCCGGGTGCCGGACAACCTACGCTTACTTCCGTTGCATCGCAGAAAACCGGCGTAACCTGTACGTTTCTGGTTAATGGGAAGAACAAAGCAGAGAAGGTACCGCAATAGCAACCCGGGCATTCCACAGTAATCGTGTTACAAACCAATTTTTCAAAACAGATCATCCCGTTGGTATCCCGCTCGATGGCTAAGTAACAAATCGTGTAAGTGCCGCCGCCCGTATATGTGTGCATGGGCATGCTGCCGGGCGGGAAAGGCCCTTGTTGAACTTGGTTATTCGGATAATCCCAGTCTATCCACTCAATATAATCACAGGGAGGCAGATTACCAACGCTCAGGGTCGCTTTGCACAGGTTATTATCCGCGCTGACGGTGACGTTGTTTTCGAGCCTGTCGCAGAAGGCGTCGAAGTCATCACAACAAGAACAGTCCTCTTGTAGCCACGCCACCCTACAAATGCAGGGCTCCGTAGAACCGGGGCAAATCGTCGACAATGTCAAGT
>ENA-ORBV01000473-ORBV01000473.1-microbial-mat-metagenome-genome-assembly--contig:-NODE-473-length-91651-cov-6.201640_pt1 | contig 91651 bp, 85 predicted proteins | sample MGYA00237777_ERZ505514 | MGnify/ENA primary metagenome ERZ505514 (study PRJEB26160, sample SAMN06269048) | microbial mat metagenome | isolation source: Oligotrophic lake microbial mat | place...
ATGTGTATAAGAGACAGGTTGATGTAGCGGGCCACCTTGGGAAAACTGGTCGACTGGCCGAAGCTGGTGCGAAACACGTACGGGTTGCCCTGGGCGGTGACGGACGCCGCCTCGCCACCGGTGAAGTTCGGGATTTCGGCGCGCTGGCTTTCGGCCATGCTGACCATGATGGAGCCCGAGAACACCGGGCCAAAGATCGCAAAGCTGCCGTCATCGGCGGCCTTTTGCGTCAGGCCCTTGGCCACGCCGGGGTTGGTCTGGGTATCCGAGGTCGTGCTCTGGATCTTCTTGCCCATGATGCCGCCGGCCGCATTGATTTCCTTGACTGCGAGTTCGACACCATTCTTGAAGTTGGTGCCGGCGGTCGCGCCTCCCCCTGACAACTCGACAATGTTGGCGATCTTGATCACGTCTTGCGCAAAGCCGGTACCGGCGCAGGCCAGCACCGCGCAGGCGGCGAGCAACTTCAGGGAATGGCGTTTTTGCATGAAAAGTCTCCTTCGGGTTGAAAATCAAGCGGACCGAGACAGCCATCAAATGATCGTTTATCGCTCAAATGCATCTCAGTTGGTCGAAATTTAAGCGTAAAACCACCAATAGAAAAGCATAAAGTGGCAATGAAGATCGATGATCATTCCGAAACGGTCGATCATCGATCGATTTGCGGGTTTTTACTGATCGGTATGGGCAAGGGCCATACCCACAATCGGCGCATGCCAACGCCTCCGCCCCGCGGCCCCACTCTGGCCAAGCGCGACTGGATCGCCGGCCTGGAAAAAGGCCTGTCGATCATCGAGGCCTTCGACGACGCCTATCCCCGCTTGACGGCAAGCCAGGCAGGCGAACGCTGCGGCCTGACCCGCACGGCGGCGCGGCGCTATCTGCTGACACTGCAGAACCTGGGTTACGTGGCTGGCGACGGCAAGTTGTTCTGGCTGACACCGCGGGTGCTGCGACTGGGACAGAGTTATCTGGAATCAGCGCGGCTGCCCCGCATCGTGCAGCCGTTTTTGCAGCGCATCACCGCGGGCACGCAGGAGAACGCCTACCTCAGCGTGCTGGACGGCGCGGAATCGGTCTATATCGCGCGCAACGGCGCCAATCGCGGCATGAACACCGGCTTCGTGCTCGGCGCGCGGGTGCCGGCACAGGTGACTGCGGCCGGGATGCTGATGCTGGCCATGGGCGACCAGGAGCAACTGGCGGTTTGGTTGGAGCAAGTCGCGCTCCAGGCCTATACCTCGCACAACATCACCAGCAAGGATCGGCTACGGGTCGAGTTCGCCCGTATCCGCGCCAACGGCTGGGCGATCTCCGAACAACAACTCGAATTGAACTTCCGCGGAATCGCGGTTCCCTTGCTCGACCGCCACGGCAAAGTCGTCGGCGGCCTGAACGTGTCGATGCCCATGGGGCACGAGAGCAGCGAAGACGCGATCCGGCGCGTACTGCCCGTGTTGCAGGAGACCGCGCGGGCCATGCGCAACCTGATCTGACCGGCGGCCCGGCGCGTGGGCTCCCCCTCAGCGCAAGGGCACGGCAAACCCGCGCTGCACCGCCGCACGCGCCATCATCGCCTCGTACCAGCGCTGCACATGCGCAAAATCGGCCAGGTCGACCTGATGCCGCTCATGGCGCCAAACCCAGCCGAGGATTGCAAAGTCGGCGATCGACAGTTCATCGGCGAAAAATGCCCGATCGGCCAGACGCCGGTCCATCACGCCATACAAGCGGCGGGTCTCGGCCATGAAACGCTGCAGGCCATATCGCTTGTCGTCCTCGTCCGGTAGCGCAATGAAATGGTGCACCTGCCCCGGCATGGGACCGAAACCGCCCATCTGGAACATCAGCCATTCGAAGGCGGCAATCCGCCTGAGCGGATCCTGGGGCAGGAACTGGCCCGACTTCTCGGCCAGGTAGATCAGGATGGCGCCGGACTCGAACACACTGACGGGCTCACCCGCGGGGCCGTGCGGATCCACGATGGCCGGGATCTTGTTGTTCGGACTGATCTTCAGGAACTGCGGCTGGTTCTGCTCGCCCTGGGTGATGTCGACGACATGCACCGCGTAGGGCAGGCCCATCTCCTCGAGCGCGACGCTGATCTTGCGGCCGTTGGGTGTGTCGAAAGCGTACAACGCAATGGTCATTGGGGTTCCTTCGCCCTGCGGGCAACAACGCAATTACATATTCCTTGACTCTGCAATGGTCCGGCGTTCGGGCCCGCCGACGGCTGGCCACTGGCCCGCCGAAACGTCACAGGCTGCGCTCGACCTTGGCCCGCAGCGCAGGTGTCACCGCGGGCATGGTGCCGAACCAGTGCGCAAACGCCGCGCGCGCCTGGTGCAGCAACATGCCCAGACCACCGACCACCGGATTGCCGCGCGCGCGTGCCGCGGTCAGCAGCAGCGTCTCCAGCGGCACATACACCAGGTCCGAAACCAGGGCATCCGGTGGCAGCGCATCGAGCGACAGGTCCAGCGCCGCCTGCCCGCTCATGCCCTGGCTGGTGGTGTTGACCAGCAGCGCCGCACCGGCGAGTGTGGCATGGCGTTGTTCCCACGGCTGGACCCGGATCGGGCCGCCGAGTTCAGCGGCCAACTGCTGCGCCTTGTCCTCGGAACGGTTGCACAGCCGGATCTCGGGTGCGCCCTGCTCAAGCAGGCTGACCAGCACCGCACGCGCGGCGCCGCCGGCGCCGATGACGACTGCCGGTCCGGCGTCGGCCCGCCACGTGGGCATCTCGTGCAACAGGCTGTGTGTATATCCGAACCCGTCCGTGTTGAATCCCGCCAGCGATCCGTCAGACCGGACCACCACGGTATTGATCGCGCCGATACGCCGCGCGCTGGGGTCGATCTCATCCACGAACGCCATCGCCGCCACCTTGTGCGGAATGGTCAGATTGCATCCGGCAAAACCCAGCACCGGCAATGCACGCAGCGCCTGCTCGAGTGTGCCGGGCGACACCGGCAGCAACACATAGGCGCCGCGCAGCTGGTGTTCGGCCATCCAGTGATTGTGGATGTCAGGTGACCGTGAATGGGCAACTGGCCAGCCCATCAGGCCAGCCAGGGCGAAATTGCGGTGTTCCATGGTTGCGATCGTAGGCAGTTGAACGGCTGCGCAGCATTGTCGCCGCATGCGCGTGCCTCCCGCCCGAAAGCCACGGGCCCGCGCGGCCGTCCCTGCACGACAATGCGGCCCAACCATGTCCCGACACACCCTGCAACTGGTCGCCCTGTCTGCCTTGTGGGGAACGTCATTCATGCTGACACGGTTCGCCGCGCCCGTGCTCGGCCCGAACCTCATGGCGGCACTGCGCATGGGCATGGCGACCATCGCGCTGGCCTGCATCATGCGCTGGCTGCGCCTGCGCTGGCCGATCGAGCACTGGCGTGAAGTCGCCCTGCTGGCCTTGCTCGGGGTTGCCGCCCCCCACGCCATGTTCGCCTGGTCCGCGCTGTACATACCCGCAGGTTATGCAGCCCTGCTGTATGTGACTTCGGTGCTGTTCGGCGCCATCGCCTCGGCCTGGATGAAGGAGGAAATTCTGACTGGCCCCAAGCTGGCCGGATGCGTGCTGGGCATCGTCGGGGCGGCCTTCCTGGTGCAACTGGGCCCGCTGGAGCCGACACCGCAGCTGGTGCTGGCGGTGCTGATCGCCATCGGCGGCTCGGCGTTATCGGGCATGTCGACGCCGATGCTCAAGCGGGCCGTCCAGCGCATGGACCCGCTGGCCATCACCGCCGGCATGCATGCCATCGCCTGTGTCATGCTGCTGCCGGGCGCGCTGATCGACTGGCCGCGGGCGCGTTTCACGGCCGGCACGCTGGCAGCGGTGTTCGTCATGGGAACCTTCACCTCCGGTATCGCCTGGTGGTTGTACGCGCGCATCATGCGCCATGTATCGCCATTGGTGGCGCTGAGCTCGACCTTCATGATCACCGGATTCGGCGTCCTGTGGGCGGTGTTGTTCCTGGGCGAACGGCTCGACACCGGAATCTATCTGGGCGGCTGCCTGCTGGTGGTGTCGTGCCTGCTGGTGATGGGGTTCGACCCCCGCCGCCGGCTGCCGAGCGCGCCGCCACGCTGACGCCATCGGTGCAACGACACCGGCGCCAGGGCGGCCTTGTGCCGGCGCCGGCATGCCGCACAATCGGAGCCACATGCAGAACAAGTACTTCGCCCAGCTGGCGGGCTTGTCGATCCTGTGGGGGGCGACGTTTCTTTTCACCCGTGTTGCGACGCCAGAGATCGGCCCCAGCCTGACGGCGGCTGGCCGGATCGGTCTGGGCGCCGCAACGCTGGCGCTGATCATGCAGTTGGCCGGCTACCGCTGGCCGTGGGAACACTGGCGCGCCTTGACCGTGCTGGCGGCGCTGGGTATCGCCGGGCCGCATTTCCTGTACGCCTGGTCGTCCCTATACCTGCCTGCCGGCTACAGCGCGGTGCTCAGCGTGACCTCGGTCATGTTCGGCACTTTCGCGTCGGCCTGGTTGCGCGAAGACACGCTCACCCGTTCCAAGCTGTTCGGTTGCATTGCCGGTTTTGCCGGCGTGGCGCTGGTGGTGCAACTCGGCCCATTACGCCCGACACCCGAGCTGATCGTGGCCGCGCTGGTCGCCATCGCTGGCTCCGCGTTGTCCGGATCGTCGGCACCGCTACTCAAGCGCGCCACCCAATACATGGAGCCGCTGGCGATCACTGCGCTGCTGCACGTGATCGGCTTCGTGATGCTGCTGCCTGGCGCCTTGTGGACCCTGCCCCAGGCCCGGTTCACGCCAGGCGCACTGGTGTCGGTCGCGGTCATGGGCGTGTGCACCTCGGGCCTGGCGTACTGGGCCTATATTCGCATCGTTCAGAAGGTCAGCCCGGTCGCAGCGCTGAGCTCCACTTTCATGGCGACCATCTCGGGCATCATCTGGGGCCACCTGGTACTCGATGAGAAGTTCACCGGAGCAACCTACGCCGGCGGCCTGCTGGTGCTGGCGGCCACTGTACTGGTGACCGGGTTCAACCCGTGGCGGCGGCAAGCGCCAACAGCCGCGAATCCGGCCGACACATCCCAATCACGCGAGCCACCACGGCAACGGTGATCGGCCTTGCGCTGCCGCTGACAGGTTCAGCCTGTTGCGGATCCCGACCGGTCTGCGTGGGCGCCGATCGGCGCCAGATCGACCCGCACGTCGGCGCACTGGGCGCGGTGGCGCAAGGCATGGTCCATCACGACCAGCGCCAGCATCGCCTCGGCGATCGGCGTGGCCCGGATGCCGACGCAGGGGTCGTGGCGGCCCTTGGTACGGACCTCGGTGCTGTTGCCCGCGATGTCGATCGATTCGCGCGGCGACACGATGGAGCTGGTAGGCTTGATCGCGATCGACACCTCGAGGTCCTGCCCGCTGGTGATGCCGCCCAAGGTGCCGCCGGCATTGTTGCTGCGAAATCCCTCTGGCGACAGCGAATCGCCATGCGTCGTGCCGCGCTGGGACACGCTGGCAAAACCGGCGCCGATCTCGACTCCCTTGACGGCATTGATGCCCATCATGGCGTAGGCAATGTCGGCGTCCATCTTGTCGAACAGCGGCTCGCCCAGGCCGACCGGCACACCACTGGCGCTGACCCGGATCCGCGCGCCGCAGGAATCGCCCGACTTGCGCAAGGCCTCGATGTAGGTCTCCAGCGCCGAGACATCGGCCACCGCGGCAAAGAACGGATTCTTAGGCACATGCTCCCAACTTTCGAAGCCGATCGGCTGCGCACCGATCTGCGTCATGCAGCCGCGAAACACGGTGCCGTATTTTTCGTGCAGCCATTTCTTGGCCACCGCGCCGGCCGCCACCATCGGCGCCGTCAGCCGGGCTGACGAGCGCCCGCCGCCGCGCGGATCGCGGATGCCGTATTTCTGGAAATAGGCGTAATCGGCATGGCCGGGGCGGAAGGTCTGCAGGATGTTGCCGTAGTCCTTGCTGCGCTGGTCTGTGTTGCGGATCAGCAGCGCGATCGGTGTGCCGGTGGTCTTGCCCTCATAGACGCCGCTGAGGATCTCCACCGCATCCGGTTCGTTGCGCTGGGTCACGAACTTCGAGGTGCCAGGCCGGCGCCGATCCAGGTCGCCCTGGATATCGGCCTCGCAGAGCGCCATGCCGGGCGGGCAGCCGTCGATGACGCAGCCGATCGCCAGCCCGTGCGACTCGCCGAAATTGGTGACCGCGAACAACGTGCCGAAAGTATTCCCCGACATCAGGCGAGCCTCCGTCCTGCGGACTGCGGCGCCGAGCGCCTTGGGAGCGGCCCTGCAGCGCTCACGGAAAGCCTCCGTCCTGCGGACTGCGGCGCCGAGCGCCTTGGGAGCGGCCCTGCAGCGCTCATGGCGTACCCGGAATCCCGTCGGTTTCCGGCCAGTCGCGGATGTAGGCCTTGAGCATCTTGTTCTCGAAGTTCTGTGCGTCGACGACTGCCTTGGCCACGTCGTAGAAACTGACCACACCCATCAGCATCTTGCGGTCCAGCACCGGCAGATATCGCGCGTGGTGTTCGAGCATCATGCGCCGGACCTCGTCGAGTTCGGTGGCCATGGTGCAGGTCAGCGGCGCATCATCCATCGCAGCGCGCACCGACCCGGAGCCAATCTGGCCGCCATTGCGCGCCAGGGTCTGTATCACCTCGCGAAAGGTCAACATGCCGACCAGGTCGCCGCGGTCCATGACGACCAGCGAGCCGATGTCCTTGTCGGACATCGTCGCAACGGCCTCGGCCAGGCGCTCATCGGGCTTGACGGTGTAGAGCGTGCCGCCCTTGACACGCAGAATATCGCTGACTTTCATGCTGGTCTCCTCGCGCTGAATATAGCCCACAATAAGGGCCTGAACCTGCGCTGGCCGGCCTTTGTGGCGCCGAATCGCCTGCGCTGGCTCAGCCACCCTGTCGGCGGCGTCCGGCAGACCCGCCCGACCGGATCGCAAACAACCCCGCCACACACTCTGGAGACCTCGCATGCCCGGTTATTCCGACCCCGGCTTCGACACACTGGCGCTACACGCCGGCGCTGCGCCGGACCCCGCCACCGGCGCGCGCGCCGTGCCCATTTACCTGAGCACCTCGTTCGTGTTCGAATCCAGCGAGCACGCCGCCGCGCTGTTCAACCTCGAGCGCGCCGGTCATGTCTATTCGCGCATCAGCAACCCGACCAACGCCGTGCTGGAGCAACGGGTATCGGCGCTCGAAGGCGGCATCGGAGCCATCACCACCGCCAGCGGCCAGGCGGCGTTGCACCTGACGATCGCCACGCTGATGGGCGCAGGCTCGCATATCGTCGCCTCGACTGCGCTGTACGGCGGCTCGCAAAATCTGCTGCACTACACGCTGCGCCGCTTCGGCATCGAAACCACCTTCGTCAAGCCCGGCGACATCGACGGCTGGCGTGCCGCGGTGCGTCCGGAAACGAAGCTGTTCTTCGGCGAGACGGTCGGCAACCCGGGCCTCGATGTGCTCGACATCGCCACCGTGTCAGGCATCGCACACGAAGCCGGCGTGCCCTTGCTGGTCGACTCGACGCTGACCACACCCTGGCTGCTCAAGCCGCTCGAACATGGCGCCGACCTGGTCTACCACTCGGCAACCAAGTTCCTCAGCGGCCATGGCACCGTGATCGCCGGCATCGTCGTCGATGGTGGCAGTTTCGACTGGGCAGCGTCGCACGCGGCCAATGGGAAGTTCGGTGAACTGGCCGAACCGTACGACGGTTTCCACAACATGGTGTTCACCGACGAGTCGACCGTCGGCGCCTTTCTGCTGCGCGCGCGGCGCGAAGGCCTGCGTGACTTCGGCGCCTGCCTGAGCCCGCATTCGGCCTGGCTGGTGCTGCAAGGCATCGAGACACTGAGCCTGCGCATGGCGCGGCACATGGACAACACGAGCAAGGTGGTCGAATTCCTGGCCAGCCACACGTTCGTGTCGCGGGTCGGCCATCCTCTGCTCGAAACCCACCCCAGCCACGCACTGGCGCGCAAGCTGCTGCCACGCGGCGCCGGATCGGTGTTCAGCTTCGACCTCAAGGGTAGTCGCGCCCAAGGCAAGGCCTTCGTGGACGCGCTGCAGGTGTTCAGCCACCTGGCCAACGTCGGCGACTGCCGCTCGCTCGTCATCCACCCCGCCAGCACCACCCACTTCAGGATGAGCGACGCGGCATTGGCGGCAGGTGGCATCACCCAGGGCACGATACGGCTGTCGATCGGGCTGGAAGACCCGGCCGACCTGCTGGAAGACCTCAAGCGCGCGTTGCGGGCCGCCGAAAAAGCGGGTGCGTGATGGAACTCATCGTCAACGGCAGCAAGACCTTCTGCTACACCGGCGGGCGGCCCTTCGATCCGGCCAAACCGACTGCGATCTTCATCCATGGCGTGCTCAACGACCACAGCGTCTGGATCCTGCAGACCCGCTCGCTGGCGCACCATGGCTGGAACGTGCTGGCACCCGACCTGCCCGGCCACGGCAAAAGCGCCGGCGATCCACCTGCGAGCACCGAGGCCGCGTCGGACTTCGTGCTGGCGCTGATGGACGCCGCTGGCGTGGACAAGGCGGCCTTGGTCGGCCACAGCTTCGGCGCGCTGATTGTGCTCGAGGCGGCAGCGCGCGCGCCGCAACGTACCAGCCACCTGGTGCTGGTCGGCGTTGCCTTCCCGTTGAAGGTGTCACCGGTGCTGCTCGAGGCCTCGCAGAACGACCCGGAAAAGGGGATCGCGATGGTCAATACCTTCTCGCACAGCACGCTGGCGCCGCCACCGTCCGGTCTCGGCCCCGGCACCTGGCTGTATGGCGGATCGCGTGCGCTGATGCGCCGGGTGCTTGCCAGCAACCCGCGCGTGAATCTGTTCCACACCGGGTTCAAGGCCTGCGACAGTTATGCCGGCGGCGACGCCGCCATGCGCCAGGTAACCGCACCCACGTTGTTCGTCCTGGGCCGGCACGACCAGATGACGCCACCCAGTGCGGCCCAATCGCTGATACAGGCGGCGCAACACGCCACCGTGGTGACGGTGCCCGGTGGACACCAGATGATGCTGGAGGCGCCCGACGCGGTGCTGGCCGCGCTGCGCGACTTCCTGCAGCCATGAACGAACTGGTCATCGCCACGCCCCCGATGACCGCGGCGCGTGCCCGGCACATCGCGGACGACTTCGACCTGCGCGCCTTGCCGCCCGATTTCTACGCCAATCCGTATCCGGTCTACGCGCTGCTGCGCGAGCGGCAGCCGGTGCGCGCCATGCCCGACGGGAGCTGGTTCCTGACCCGCTACGCTGATCTGGTCGCGGTCTACCGCGACGCCAGCGCCTTCAGTTCCGACAAGAAGATCGAATTCGCGCCCAAGTACCTGCACGCGCCGTGGCAGGCAAATGCCGGCAAGCAGGGTAATGCCCCTCTGTTCGACCACCATACGACCAGCCTGGTGTTCAATGATCCGCCGCTGCACACGCGGGTGCGCAAGCTGATCATGGGCGCCTTGACCCGGCGCGCGATCCGCGCAATGGAAACCGGCCTGACCGCCCTGGTCGAACAGCTGCTCGATCGCATCGAAGCCCGCGGTGGCGGCGACCTGATCGAGGACTTCGCCAGCGCCATTCCCGTCGAGGTCATCGGCAACCTGCTCGGCGTGCCCCACGCCGATCGCGGCCCCTTGCGGGGCTGGTCGCTGGCCATCCTCGGCGCACTCGAACCGGCGCTGACACCGCAGCAGGAGGCGCTGGGCAACCGCAGCGTCGCCGATTTCCTGGCCTACCTGGAGCAATTGGTTGCCCAACGCCGGCGCAATCCGGGAGACCCGCAACACGACGTGTTGACACGCTTGATCCAGGGCGAGGCCGACGACCGGCAGGAGGGTCGGCTGTCGGAGGCGGAATTGCTGCACAACTGCATCTTCATCCTCAATGCCGGCCACGAAACCACGACCAACCTGATCGGCAATGCCTTGGTGGCGCTGCAGGAGCACCCGCACGCCAAGGCCGACCTGCTCCAGCGCATCCGCCATTACCGCGACGACCCGCAGGCGCTGGAGCCGCACCTGGACAGCGCGGTCGACGAGTTCCTGCGCTTCGAATCGTCCAACCAGCTGGGTAACCGCCGCGCCACGGAAGCCTGCCGCGTCGGCACCACCGAGCTGCCCGCTGGCGCACTGGTAACCCTGTCTATCGGCGCCGCCAACCGCGACCCGGCGCAGTTCGAGCAGCCAAACCGGCTCGACCTGTGGCGCCGCGACAACCGGCACCTGGCATTCGGGTTCGGCATCCACCAGTGCGCCGGATTGAGCCTGGCGCGGCTCGAGGGCCGCATCGCGATCGGCCGCTTTCTGGCGCGATTTCCCCACTACCACCTCGCCGGCGCGCCGGTGCGCGGTGGTCGGGCTCGATTCCGGGGGTTTCTCGAGGCGCCATTTCACGCACACTGAACCGGCGCGTGGCAGCCATCGAGGACGCCACCGTGCACCTCACTGCTGCGCGCGCTCCGGTCTGCACCGGGACAGGCGCGGCCCGCCGGGTCAGACTTCGTAATCCACCACGCGCCGTTCGAGCGCCGCTTGCGCAACAAACGGAACAATCGCCTGGTGCAACGGATGCGACTGGTAGGTCGCAAGCGCCTCGCGGCTCTCGAACTCGGAGACCAGGACGGCATCTCCACTGAAACCGGTGGCCGAGAAATCCAGCCCGACTTCGATCGACAACAATCCGGGGATCTGGCCGCGCAGCGACTCGAGTTTCTGCTGGGTCAGGCGCGCGTTGGTCGCGCGGTCGTTGCCGTGCGCGGTGTCCTTGAATTTCCAGATGACGATGTGTTTGATCATGGGTTCTTGTCTTTCCTGGTTAGCGTTCCGGCCACGCCCTCGGCATCGGCCATGCGTCGGAGCTGCGCCGGTCCGTGAAAGGGATGGAGTTCCTGCGTCTGCAAGTCCAGCAAGCGCGCGTTGACCTTGCGCAGGAACGCGATCCCGACGTTTTTCTCCCGCTCGGACATGTCGTCCAGCAGAGCGTGGTGCACGCGCAGGCTCAATCCATCGCAGTCGCGCGCCAGTTCCAGCCCCACGGGGGTCAGGGTGAGGATCACTGAACGATTGTCCCGCCGGGATCGCCGCCGCCGGATCAGCCGCTTGGCGTGCAGGGCCTGCAGCTGGCTCGAGATGGTGGATTGCGGCAGGACGAGCAAGTCGACCAGTTCCCCGGCTCGCAACTCCTCGTGCTGCAGCAACAGCACCAGGATACGCGCGGAGTAGTGGTTGAGGTCGTGGGCGCGGAAATGCCGGTTTCCCACTGCCGCGATCCGTGCCGCCACGGTATGCACCAGGAACGTGATGCGCTCTTCGAGTTGTTGGGGTGTCGGGTCCGGCTGCGGCGGGGCACTTGATTGGGATGGCATCGTGGTTGGAAATTCTAGACCAGTGCCCCAGCCGTCAACCTCCGGTTGGCGGCGCCGCGCCCACCGGGGTATGCATGCAAGTTTCCAGCGACTTGTGGAAATGCTGAACACCGGGTTCGTTGCGCCCGATCGTGAAAAACGCGTTGCCTCCCGCCCGCAGCGACGCCTGGATCGTGAAGCCGATCGCGTAGTCCTCTTCGCTGACGGCCTTGAGCACCAGCCGGGAGAAGGTTTCGGTGGTTTCCTTCTCTTCGTCGGTCACCGGCTCGCGTGCCGACAACACCGTCTGGCGCGTCATCGTGGTCTCGGGTGTCGGACCCGGGAAAACCTGGCTCACCAGGCAATGGTCACCCAGCACCCCCGAGATGGCCAGGTTGGGAAAACACAGGTGGATTCGCCGCAGGTGCGTCTCCGCGTCCCACTGCTCCTGCGGCACACCGTCGAGTTCGCCCAGGCTCTTGCGCCCGAACACCAGCCGTTGGTGCGGGCCATAGGCATCGTGCAGGATCAGGTTGCCGATGGTGTATTTGCCCACCGTCGTGCTGTGCACGGTGTTGTGGTGATAGGACTCGAGATATCCGTCCCAGGCCGCTTTCCAGCCGGGCCCCGGGATGTCGCGCTGGGTGTAGACATGCCACTGGTCAAGGTGCAACGACTCCAGCGGCGCCGCGAACCCGCCCAGGAACTGGTCGATGTCGAACGTCTGCTGCGGCGTCAGGCAGACCCAGATGACGCCGACCCGTTCGGCGCAGGGCAGTGCGGTCAACGAGTGGGTTCTGGCACTCACCTCGCCGAACGTCGATTCGCCGAACAGGCCGGTAAGCTGGCCCTTGAGGTCGTAGCGCCACGCATGGTAGGGACAGACGAATCGCTGCAGCTTTCCGCTCCCGGCCGAGCACAATTGGGCACCGCGATGGCGACAGGCATTGATGAAGCTGCGCACGACGCCGTCTTCTGCGCGCACCAGAATGATGGGTTTGCCCATCACCGTCATGGCCTTGTAGGTTCCCGGTGCCGGCAACTCGATGCTCAGCGCCAGCCCCAGCGGCAGATGGTGGAACACATGGTCGACCTCCCGCCGGAAACGCACCGGGTCGTTGTAGGCCTGCACCGGTATCTGCATGACGGAAGGCGCCTGGTCGGTGGTCTTGTTGCGCAGGTGCGCCAAGGCCCGCTGCGCCAGGGCATTGGAGTCGTTGCTGGTGATCATGGCCTGCCCTCCTCGTTACGCGGCGCGCCCGTGCGCGCGGTCGAATGCCTGCCATGCCGGCAGGGACTCCGGATAATCGCCCGGCAGGCTGCGCCCGCCCATGGTGACGCGGGTCTTGCCGCTCAAGGCCTGGGCGTAGTCCCTGGCGGGCACGTAATAGAGGAACTGGAGCACCCGCTTCTGGAACAACCAGCGTCCATCGACCTTGCGGTACTCGTCGTCATACCGCATGCCCGACACGCTGACCTCGTTGTCCGGGCAGGTCTCGGCATGGCTGAGCACCAGGCCGGTCGCCAGATCCGGATGGGCGCTGTCGAAACGCACGAAATGGTCGTGGGTCCAGTGGTAACCCGGCCCCCGGATCTTGAACAGACGCACGAACATTGCCAGGATCTCGGCTCGCCCGTTGGCGCCCAGCAGCTTGCTGGGTGAATCCATCACCGCGTCTTCGGCAAACAAGGAGCCGAGTCGGTCCATGTCGTGTTCGTCGCAGGCCACGGCATAGGCGCTGGTCAACTCGGCGATTTCGACGCGGGCCTCGAGTTGCTCCACCCTGCGGGTGAGGTTTTCCAGATCAGTCATGCGGGTACTCCGTTCGGTTCAAGTTCTGTCGGCAGGCGCCATTCAGCGGCCAGCGCAAAGGCCAGTCATGGCGCCAGATTCAGCGCGAATTCACGTGTCAGCTGTCGTCCCATGGAAGGCATTGTCCAACCGGCAATCGGCTTGCGCTCGGCGGGCGGCGACAGATCCATCGACTTGCCATCGACGAACACCTGCCGGATACGGCCCGGCTCGCCCAGGATGGTGATATCCCGGGTCGGGTCTCCATCCACCACCAGCAGGTCGGCTTTCATGCCGGGTGCCACCACACCGGTTTGCCCGGCCATCTTCAGCGCAAAGGCACCGGCGCCGGTCGCGCAATGGATGGCCTGCACCGCGCTCATGCCATAGTGGCGCATGAACACTTCCATCTCGCGGTAATGCCAGTGCCCGTAGGGCACCATCGAAAACCCGGCCTCGCTGCCGCATAGCAATGGCACGCCGGCGGCGTGCAGCCGGCGCATGGACGCTTCGGAATCGGCGATCTCCCGCTCGAACACGGCCAGCAGCGCCGGATCAGTGCCCAGCCGTGCGCCGAAGTCCACCATGTTGGCCTGGAAGGTGAATGCCGGACACACCGGAATACGGCGCTCGATGACCAGGTCGACGGTACGCTCCTCCATGCCGGTGCCATGAAAGATCAGGTCCAGGCCCGCCTTGGCAGCCCGATAGACCGACAAATCGCCGCGGCAATGCCCCATCACCGGCACGCCCAGGTCGTGTGCCACCTCACAGATCAGGTCGAGCTCGTCCTGCGTCCAGCTGCACTGCTCGCCCCGGCGCGCATATCGCGGCACCAGGCCCGAGACATGCACCTTGATCCAGTCGGCCCCGACCTTGACCTGCCGGCGAACCTCGGCCACGATGTCGTCGCGGCCCTGCACCACCTTGTAATACCCCGTCACACCCTGGTCGGCAATCAAGCGGCCGGCCGTGCCTCCGACCGCGGTGATCAGCGCATAACAGCCGCAGGCGATACGCGGCGCCTCGATGATGCCGGCCTCGGCTGCGTCACGCACATCGACCATGTTCTCGAACACCGAGTCCGGATCGAGTATGCCGGTGACCCCGGCGCGCAGCAACTTGCGCGCGTTGTAGGCCGCCACCAGCGCAGACAACGCATTGCGCCGCTGGTGGAACAACTCGGGATTGGAGGACGCATCGTCGAACGACAGATGGCAGTGCGCGTCGATCAGCCCCGGCATCACGGTTGTGCCCCGGACATCGATGCGCCTGGCATGTTGCAGGTGCGTCACCCGATGCAAGGCATCCGGCCCGACGGCGGCAATCCGGTCGCCCTCGATCAGCACCGCCGCCGCAAACGGCGCGCCACCGGTGCCGTCAACCACCGTCGCGTTCTCCAGCAACCATGCGTCAACCACGATTCAGGCTCCTGGTGTGCTCGGCAACATCACGCCTGCGGTGCCACGCGCAGCAAGCGGCGGGCGTTGTCGGCCAGTTCGGGCGCCACCGTCGCATGGCTGTCGGATGGCTGCAGATCGGGCGCATCCCAGCCGGCGAAATTGGTGCCGTAGACCAGATGGTCGTGACCCACCGCGGCACCGAGCAGCTCCAGCACCTGGGGATGGTCGATATGGGTGTCGAACCACAAGCGCTTGAGACGCTCCTCGAACGCCCCTTCGGCACGCAGCGCAGGCGGCGACCAGGGCCGCTTGCGGGCACCCTTGGCCATGCGCCCCATCAACAGGGCCGTGGCGCCGCCGCCGTGGCTGAAACACACATCCAGGCCGGGATGGCGGTCCAGCACGCCGCCGTAGATCAGGGTCGCAACCGCCAGTGTCTCCTGGGCTGCAAAGCCGGCAATGATGTCGAGTTCGAAGCGCCGCAACGCCGGATCGCCTGGTGGCCCGTCGATGCCGGCGGGTCCCGGATGGATGAACAGCGGCACAGCGAGCTCCACCGCCCGCGCATACAGGACGTCCATCGACGCATCGTCCAGTGTCAGCGGCGCGTCGGTGCCGAACGACGCACCCGCCAGGCCCAGTTCGGTGACGGCCCGGCGCAGCTCTTCAGCCGAGGCCTGCGGGTCCTGCAACGGCAATGCCGCCAACCCGGCAAGTTGCTCCGGATGCCGGGCCACGATGGCCGCCAGCGCGTCGTTGTGAATCCGGCAGAACCGGATCGCGTCCGGGGCCGGGATGAAATGCAGGTAGGTCAGCGGGTTGGGAGACACCACCTGGAAATCGATGCCACGCTGGGCCATGCGCTCGATGCGCAGCTCCGGATCCATGAACGGGCTGCCGACATACCGCACGCCATTGAGCCGGTAGTTGTCGCCGACCTGGAAAAAAGGCGATCCATCGGTGTTCTGGCCGATCGTGGGCCCGTAGGCACCCGCCGCACCGATCGTTTCGGGAATCACGATGTGGGCGTGCAGGTCGATCACGCGGGCGCGGGACAAGGCGGTGTTCTTCATGGGTCTGGGTTCCTCGAGGGCCATTGACGGCACGCGCCGGGCATGGCTGCAACAAAAAAATTACAACACAATCAATTAAAACGATTTCGGTGAATGTACCCGTGCCATAATTTTGAGTCAATGCCATTCGACGAATTTTCGATGCTGCGCGGCAGCCTGCCGCGGACACGTTTGCCTGACGACCTAGCCACAACGGAGACAAACCCATGCGACATGCCTTGGTGACGGGTGGCGATGGCGACAGCGGCGCCGACCCAGCCATGACCGGGCCGGCTCGCAACCTGTTGATCGCCGGCGGGCTGTTCCACGCGGCGCAGGACAACGTCCCCTCGATCACCCGCATCCTGCAGGAGCAGGGCATCGGCACCGATGTCGAAGAAGATATCGAGGCGGCGTGCCAACGGCTGGCCGGGGGCGAATACCAGCTGCTGACCGTCAGCGCGCTGCGCTGGCGCATGGCCGATGCCAAATACGACCCGCACCGGGAGCGCTGGGCGCTGGCCTTGTCGGAGCAAGCACGCGAGGCCATCCGCGCGCATCTGCGGTCGGGCAAGGCCCTGCTGGCCCTGCATGCCGCGTCCATCTGCTTCGACGATTGGCCGCAATGGGGGGAGATCGTGGGCGGTCGCTGGGTCTGGGGCCAATCCGGCCATGCGCCCTACGCCGGCGTGGAAGTACGTTTTGACGCCGCCGCGCAGGACAGCCTGGCAGCAGGCCTGCCGCCGTTCCAGTGCCAGGACGAGGTCTATGAGCGGCTGTGGCTGGCGCCGGACGTGGTGCCACTGGCGCATGCCCGCAACCTGACCGGCAATGCCGGACAACCCGGCGACTGGGCGCCTGTGTTGTGGAGCCGCCAATGGGAGGGGGGCCGGGTGGTCTACGACGCGCTGGGCCACGACGCGCAGTCGCTTGACCATCCGGTGCACCAGCAGTTGATCGCACGCGCCGCAGCCTGGGCGCTGCAACAGGCCTGACCGCCGCCGCGGGCGGCCGGTCGGATCGACAATCGGAGGAACCATCGGCCGGACATGTGCACAATTGCAGACCCGGATCGACACAAGGAGACATCAGCTCATGCGTGACATCGGAAACATGTCGGTATTGATCACCGGCGGCGGATCGGGCATCGGCGAGGGCACTGCGCGGCTGTTTGCAGCACAGGGAGCCAGGGTGACGATCACCGGTCGGCGCAAGGACAAGATCGACGCCGTGGCCGCGTCGATCGGGCCCGCTTGCCACGCGATCGCGGGCGATGTCACGCGACAGCAAGACCGCGAAGCCATGCTGGCCGCGGCGCTCGCGCATGGCGGCAAACTCGACGTGCTGGTCAACAACGCCGCCAACATGTACCGGCAGGCGGTCGATCAATATACCGAAGAGGTGCTCAAGGAGGCGTTCAATACCAACGTGATCTCGGCCATGATGCTCTCGAGCATGGCCGTGCCCTTGCTGGAGCCCAACCGCGGCGCCATTCTGTTCCTGGGCTCCATCCACAATCGGCGGGCTTATCCCGGCGCCTCGCCTTATGCCACGACCAAGGCGGCCATCGAGGGCCTGACGCGGGTGATGGCGGCTGAACTCGGTCGCCGGCAGATCCGGGTGGCCTGCGTATTGCCGGGTGCCGTCAGCACCGAGATCAATCTGCGTGCGGGTCTGTTCACGGCCGAGCAGTCCGACGCCCGTTATGCATCGGTCGCGCCCGACCATGCGCTCGGGCGCATCGGCACCACCACCGAAGTTGCCGAGGCGCTGGTCTATCTGGCCGGCGCGGAGTGGGTCACGGGCGTCGCGCTCGAGGTCGATGGTGGCCTGGGGCTGGGTGTATCCAAGTTTTAGCGCGGGAGCGGCAGATGAGCTTAGCTCAACAGGTGATCCAGAACGCCTACGTCGTCAACGACATCGACGAAGCGATCGAGCGGTGGCACGGTTTGTGGGGCATCGGCCCGTTCTTCGTTCGCCGCCACATCGCCATGGCGCATGTGCGTTACCGCGGGTCTGCGTCGCAGATCGACATCTCGGCGGTGTATGTCCAGGCCGGCCCGGTCCAGGTCGAACTGGTGCAGCAGCACTGCGACACACCTTCGGCGTTCCGGGACATGTACGCCGCTGGCAGCGAAGGTTTCCACCACGTCGCGATGCAACCTATGGACTACCAGCAGTTGATGGACCACTACGCAGCCGGCGGTTTTGCGGTCGCCACCGAAGTGCGCACCGCCGGTGGCCGTGGCGCTGCGTTTATCGACACCCGGCCCCTGCTCGGCCACATGACGGAGGTGTACATGGCAAGGGAAGGCACGCTGGCCCTGTACCGGATGGTGGCCGAAGGTGCCGCCCACTGGGATCGAAAACAACTGACGATCGAACTCGAGTCGACATGAGCCCGATGCCGACAGGCATGCCTGAAGCAGCCCGGCAGACGCCGGGCCGCGGCGCGCCATGCGCAGGCGCGGGGCCCAACCCGGGAGCGCAACGAACCCCTCGATCTCGACACCGGGAGCACACGGGATGACCGACCTGCAGACCGAGATGCTGCGCACCGAGCGCGGCTGCGTCATGGCACTGGACAGCGCCGCCGACGTATTGCCGCACAACCGCGGGCGTGATGTGCTGGTCACGGCTTCGTACATCGGCGTGTTGCCGGCACGGCTGTTGCGCGACCACCTGCCGCGCGCCGCCATCGGTTTTGACGGCGGTGTCGGGCCCCAAGGCGCCAACATGGCCGGGTTGTGGTACTTCGAGGCGCTCAATATCCCCGCTGCCGCCGTCGACGTGATGACCATCATCCTCGGTGACGGTGTCGACGTGTATCGCAACGGCCGCATCAGCTACCTGAACCGCCCTGCCGCCGATTGCGGCGTAGCGGTCGGCATGCCGGCCCATCAGGCAGCCCAGCGGATGCTCGACCACGATCCCGCCAACCCCGGCGCCTACCAGGTGACGAACCGGCGCGTGATGCACGAGACGGCGCAGGGGCGACAGATCGTCGTCACCGACTCGATCGTGTTCGGGACCGAGGCCGACCGGCGCAATGTGCTGGTCACCGCCGGCCATACCGGCCGCAGCGGTGCGCGGCACATCCTGAACGTGCGGCCATTCGGCTTTGTCTGCTCCGATGGCGGACGCGGCCGCAACGACTCGGGCATGGCCGGGCTGGAGATCACCGACCAGGAAGGCGTGGCTGGCGCCACCGTGGACGCCCGGCGGGCGCGTATGGGTGATGGAATGAGCACCTACGAGGACGGCATCATCAGCGCGGCCAACAACCTGGCGCAAGCCTGCGGCATACGGGTCGGCATGCCCGCACGCGAAGCCGCCCTGCTGCTGGTGCAGCGGCAAGTGGCGTAAGTGGCGTAAGTGGCGTAAGTGGCGTAAGTGGCGCAAGTGGCGCAAGTGGCGTAAGTGGCGTAAGTGGCGCAAGTCGTGCCAGTGACCGGTTGACCCAAGCCGGTGTCAGATCCGGTACACCCGCCGCGCGCTGCCCGCCAGCACCCACTGGCGCTCTGTCGCGGTCAACGGCGCGGCGAGCCGTTTGAACGCGTTCCACAACGCCGTGTAAGTGCATCCGCTGCGATCGACCGGAAAGTTGCTCTCGAACATGCACCGGCGCGGCCCGAACACATCCAGGCAGACATCCCAGTACGGTTGCCACGCCGAGGCCAGCATCCGCGAGCCCGGGGGCTGGGGCAACTTGCGCCATTCGAAGCCGGCCAGGGGCATCGCCAGCCCGCCGAACTTGAGGTGGATGTTGTCCTGGCCACGCAGCAACTGCAGGGCGTCGCGCCAACGTGCGAACACCTCGGCGCGTTGGCCCGCATAAGGACCCAGACCCAACGGCCCGCCGGCGTGATCGACCACGATGGTCAGGTCGGGACAGGCGCTGGCCAGCACCAGCACGTCATCGAGCTGGTGAAAATACAACCACACGTCCAGCGACAGACCACGCTTGGCCAGACGTCGCGCTCCGGCCTGCACTGCCGGCTCGCGCAACATGCCTGGGCGGGTGGTGTAGGCGCAGTGAATCGCCGGGTCGGCGTCATGCGCCGTGCTGTAGCGAATCCCGCGCAGGCGGCCACCGCCGGCAAGTTCATGGGCGTCGAGCACCTCGTCGACGGCATCGGCCAGCGACAGATCCGCATAGGCCACGATACCGGCGGCCATGGCAGGCCCGCCCGCATCGTGTGCGGCCTGCGCAAGTCTGGCCACATACGTTGTTTCGCCAACCGGCCGCAGATGCACGGGCCCGCTGTCCAGATACTGCGACAGGCATTCGACATAGACCGATGCAACCAGGCGATGGCCGCCTGCACGCACTTCTGCCCGGAACTGCTCCGGCAGGTAGGTATGTCCGCCCCGGTTCCACAGGTGATGGTGCGGATCCACGATCGCCGCGTCGGCGTCCAACGCCCGCTCATGACACAAAACCAACCACTGCTCCCAGCGTCGCAGTCGCTGTGCGGCATCGGGTGAAGCGGCGCTCACAGAGGACCCACGGAGGCATACACCATGGAGTTGGCTTTCACACGGCAAGCGCTGCCCACAATTGCCAGTTCTCGCCGCCAGTGCGGTGTCGCATGTGCCACGGCCCTGCCTCTCATAACGTGCGTCCGCCGTCCACCAACAAGGTCTGGCCATGGATATAACTGGCCATGGGCGAGGCCAGGAACAGGCAGACGTCGGCCATCTCCTGGGGCGTGCCGAGCCGCCCTGCAGGAATGCCTGCGAGCCGCTCCTGCAGGCGCTCGTCGTTGCCGATCGTGACCTTGGTCAGCTTCGTGTCGACCAGGCCCGGCGCCACGCCATTGACCCGGATACCCTTGCGTGCCCAGGCCTGCGCCAATGTCGCGGTGAGATGGATGGCACCAGCCTTGGACGCCGCGTAGGCCGGGTTGCCGCGGGTGGCGCGCAGGCCACCGACCGAGGAGATCGTGATCACCGAGCCCTGGCGCGCGGCCAGCGCATCGCGGAACCGGAGCGCGCATGCCATCAGGCTGTTCAGGTTCACGTCGATGATGCGCTGGAAGGTCTCCATCTCGAACTCCTTGCGGCCATAGGCCACCGTGCCCTGGCACAGCACCAGCACGTCCAGTGGATCGGGCGCGGGCGCCGCCGCAACGGCGGCGAAGTCGGCCACGTCGACCTGTGCGTAACCCAGCCCCTCGAGATCGGACCCTTGCTCAGCGTGGTAGTCGCCGGCCGCTGCGCGGGTGCCCCAGACATGCACGGTGGCGCCATGGCGCCGAAAACCCTGCGCGATGCCGTTGCCGATCCCGCTGGAGCCGCCGACCACCAGCACGGTCTTGCCGCCAAAATCCAGCGGGTTGGGAACTGCGTTGCGGCTCATGTCAAACCGGGCAATCGGGGTCGAACGCCGGCTGACGCTTTTCCTCGTAAGCCTTGAGGCCTTCGACCACGTCGGGGCCCGAGAAACCGAGAATCTCCAGGGCCAGCGAATTCTCGAAGATGGGCCAGGCCATGGTCAGCCAGTTGTTCATCGACAGCTTGGTCCAGCGAATGGCCGAGGGCGAGGCCTTGGTCAGGTTCACCGCCACCTGCAACGCGGTCTCTTGCAGCTTGTCGTCATCGACCACCCGGGAGATCAATCCGATGCGTTCGGCTTCCTCGGCGTACAGATGCTCGCCGCTCATCAGGTAATACTTGGCCTTGGACATGCCGCACAACAAGGGCCAGATGATGGCCGCATGGTCGCCGGCAGCCACGCCCAGGCGCACATGGCCATCGACGATCTTGGCCGAACGGCCCGCGATGGTGATGTCCGACAACATGGCCACGGCCAGTCCTCCACCCGCCGCCGCGCCGTTGATCGCCGAGACCAGCGGCTTGGAGAAGTGGATCAGGTTCTTCACCAGGTTGCGACCATCCTTCCACATCCGGGCGCGCCACTCGAACTCGTTGACCAGTTTCTGCTCCAGTTCGAAGTCGCCTCCGGCGGAGAACGCGCGTCCGGCTCCGGTGAGGATCACGGCGCTGACGGAGGGATCGTCCTCGATGTGTTGCCAGATGGTGGCCATCGCATGGTGGAATTCGAAATCCATGGCATTCATCTTGCCGCGCGACATGGTGATGCGCAGAACCCTGTCGGCGGGACGATCGAGCCGCAGCGACTCGTAGGCGGGATAGACGTAACTCATTGGGGGCTTTCAGACAGAACCAGCTCGAAAATTCTACGCGCCCGCTGCGCTCCTTGCAGTCACCCGCGGCTCAGTCGAGCCCTGCCATCACGATCGAAAATAGCGATCCGTTTGCGCAGCCGCTTATGCGCGGCTATATCCCCCTGCCCCACACACCTGGCACACCATGAACCTCGGACTCACCGCCACCCGGATCGCGCAAAGAGCCCCCCAGAGCCTGGCCCTGTTCGACGGCGAACGCAGCATGGACTACGCCACGCTGGATACACGCAGCAACCGCCTGGCGCACGTGCTGCGCGGCCTGCACGCATTCGCAAAGGCTGATCGCGTGGCGCTGCTGGTGCACAACCGGATGGAGGTGGTCGAAGTGCTGCTGGGCACGGCCAAGGGGGCCATGGTCTACGTCGGCCTGAACTTCCGCATGACCGAGGCGGAACTGACCGCGGTGCTGTCCAACGCGCAGCCGCGCATGCTGATCACCGAACCCGAATTCGAGGCCATGGCATCGCGGCTTGCCGCCGCGCGTGGCATTCCGATGCTGGTGCTCGATGCCGGCGGCAGTTACGAAGCCGCGCTGGCCGGCGCCAGCGCGGCCTTCCCGCACTGGGCGCACACCGTGCTTGCAGCGGACCACTTCGCCATCGTCTACACCAGCGGCACGACCGGCCTGCCCAAGGGCATCCTGTTCGACCATGCCGCGGCGCTGCAACACGGCACGGTCGCCTGCCTCGAATATGCGATCGACGAGCACACGCGTTACCTGATCCAGATTCCGCACAACTCCTGCGTCAACATCACCATGGTGCCGGCGTTGATGGCCGGCGCGGCAGTGGGTTTTGCGGAGAGTCGCGGCTTCAGCGGACCCACCCTGTGCGAGACCGTCGAGCGGCACCGCGTGACGCACACGTTTCTCGTGCCGACGATGCTGGCCACGTTGCTCGAACAGGACCCAGGCGACTTTCCGCGCCGCCTGTCCTCGATCACCACCCTGGGCTATGGATCGTCGCCCATGCCGGCCGAGCGGCTACGCACGCTGATCGCGCAATATGGCCCGATCTTCATCCAGCTCTACGGCATGGCCGAGATCGCGTCCATCGGCACCTTGCTGCGCAAGCAAGACCATGTGCTTGCACTGGCCGACAAGCCGCAATTGCTGGCCTCTTGCGGGCGGCCGTCCTACGCCACCACGGTTCGACTGGTCGGGCCCGATGGCGCGGATGTTCCTGCCGGCGAAACAGGCGAGATCATTTTTGGCGGGCCGCACACCATGCTCGGCTACTTCCGCGAACCCGACCGCACCAGCAAGGCGCTCATCGGTGGCTGGCTGCACTCGGGCGATGTCGGCCGTATCGATGACGAAGGGTACTTCTACATCGTCGACCGCATCAAGGACCTGATCATCCGCGGCGGCTACAACCTGGCGCCGAGTGAGGTTGAGAAGGTGCTCTACACCCACCCGGCGGTGCTCGACGCAGCCGTGGTCGGCATCCCGGACGAAAAATGGGGCGAGGCGGTGTTGGCGGTCGTGGCGCTCAAGCCGGGCCAGGGTGCGTCGCCCGATGAATTGCTGCAGGTCTGTCGCGCATCCAGCCTGTCGTCGATCAAGCAGCCTGAACGCGTCGAGATCGTCGAGAGCATGCCGCGTAACACCATCGGCAAGATCGACAAGAAGGCGGTCCGGGAGCGCTACTGGGAGGGCCGGCGCAAGGTCTGAGCTTCTCCGCCCGGCAAGCGCGGCAGGCCTTTTTTCAGCGCCGGCGGCCCAGTACCACACGCGGCACCAACACCTTCACGATCGTCGGCGACCGCACCACGAACCAACTTGTGGTGCTGCACACCTCCGACTACTGACGCCGCAGCAGCAAAGACGCAGCCTGCGATGCCGGCATGCCGACCTGCACGCCTGCCGCACGCGCCAGCGCATTGGCAGCGCTGATGGTGCCCTCGCGGTAACTGCTCAGGCCATCGCCCATGCGCGCCGTGCGTGCGTCCACAGTGGCCCCGGCCAGCCCTTCGGCCTCTACCATTGCCAACCCGGCCACACCGGCATCTTCCCGGCCCTTGCCGCCATCGGAGCAGATAAAGCCAAAGGGGCGCACTTTCAGAAGGTAGGGCACGGCGCTGCGGCCGGTGTGGCCCGCCGTGACCAGCACGTTGCGCACATCCTCGGGCAGGCCGAAAGCGATCGAATCGGTACAAACCACCTGACGCCCGTCCGCCCCGGTTTCCATCACGGTGCGGTTGGTCACGTCGGCCGCCGTGGGCTCCCGCGGATCCGACTCCAGCATCTGGCGTGCTGCCTCCCGGACCGACATGCCCGGTGCGACACCGCAATCCATGGCGGGTCGGTTCGCCATGCTGATCACGCCCTGCGTGTAGAGATCGACGCCATCGCCCAGACGCACCGTCATCACGTCGGCGACGGCGGCCGGAATGTTCAGCGCCTCCAGGTACCACAGACCTGCCACCGAGGCACCGGCCGGCCCGATACCGCAGTCGATGCCGATGGCACCGCGCGGTCGCTGCTCGGCGATGAAGCGCGCCGGCAACACACCGCAGTACGAGGCGTTGATGGCGATGTCGCGGTCGCGGTTGTCTGGTACCACGTCGTATGCCGAGTCCATGGCCACGATGCGGCCGCGCGCACCGGCGTGCAGTTCGGTCTGCGCGCCCATGGTCAGAGCAGGGTCTCGCCACCATCTGGCACGGTCATCGTGCCAGTCATGAAGGCGGACTCGTCAGAGAACAGGAAACACACCGGAGCCGCGATGTCGTCCGGCTCACCCACACGCTGCAGCATGTTCATCGCCGCCGCCTGCGCGACACCGGTATCCAGGTTGCCGCCACCGCGCTGCTTCCACAGGGGTTCGGTCATGCCGCTGCGGATGCGGCCCGGAGCCACCACGTTGACACGCACCAGCGGAGCCGCTTCGCGCGCCAGCTGGCGCGTGAAGCCGGCAATCGCGCTCTTGGCAGCGCCATACGGTGCATTGAACTGCTGCGTGGTGATGGCGGCGATCGAGGCCACGTTGACGATCGAGCCACCGCCTTGGGCACGCATGATCGGCAACACGTTCTTGCACACCAGGAAGGTGCCCCCCACGTGCACCCCCATCATGCGGTTCCAGCGCTCGAGCGACCATTCTTCGATCGGGCCGAAGTCGGCGTGGCCGGCGGCGTTGAACACGCAGTCGATGCGTCCCAGTTCGCGGTGGGCCGTGGCCACCGCCTCGCGCACGCCCTCCTCGCTGGCCACATCACAGGCCAGGCCCATCGAACCCTGCAGTTCGGCCGCAACGGCCTGGGCCCGCGCACCGTCGATGTCCAGCACCGCCACACGCCCGCCCTCCCGCGAAAAACGCCGGGCAACCGCCGCCGCCAGGCCCGAGCCCCCGCCAGTGGTCAACAACACCTTGCCTGCAAATCGATTCGACATGTCTGCTCCTTTGGTTTGAATTGCACAACTGCGCGGCCACGGGCCGCGCTCACTGCGTACCGCCGCCCTTTGGGCCGCGCTGCCGAGCGCCTTCGGGCGGCCATGCGGCGCTCACGCCACCACCGCCACCCGCGCGACCAATCGTTCGGTTCCGCGAACCAGGCCCGCGAGCGGCTCCATGCGGCGGCGTGAAGCAACGCCCAGCACGTGTTGCAAGGCCGCTTCCGGATGCGGGAAACCCAGGATCTCGACCGCGTCGCGGAGCCATCGCGAAACGCATCCACATGTCAGGCTTCCTGCGCTGCGAAGAAGGCCTGCAGCGCCTCGGCCGTTTGTGGCGCCGCATGTTCGGGGAACCAGTGCCCGCCAGGCACCGTCCCCACGCGCAAGTTGGCGCAGCGTGCCCGCCATTGCGCCTCGATGTCCATCAGCGTGCGCATCAAGCCGTCGGCCCCCCAGACCGCCAGGGTCGGACAGGCCAGCTTGACGTGCAGATCCGCTTCGTCATGCTCCAGGTCGAGGCTGGCCCCGGCACGGTAGTCGCAGCAGGACGCGTGGATCATCGCCGGGTTGCGCCAGCAGCGCCGGTACTCGGCCAGCATGTCAGGGTCGAAGCTGTCCAGCCCCTTGCCACCCGTGGCCACCAGGCAACTCTCGAAGTAGAAGTCGGGGTCAGCGCCGATCAGACGCTCGGGATACGGCGTCGGTTGCGGCAAAAAGTACCACTGCCAGTAGGTCGAGGCGATCTTCTTGTTGGTCTGGTGGTAGAGCGCGTGGGTGGGCACCAGGTCGAGCACGGTGAGCGAGCGCACCTGTTCGGGCCAGTCCAGTGCCATACGGTGCGCCACGCGGCCGCCGCGGTCATGGCCCACCACATGGAAACGCGTGTGCCCCAGCGCCTGCATCAGCGCCACCTGGTCCGCCGCCATCGCGCGGAAGGAATAGTTGGAGTGGTCAGGCAGCCCGGCCGGCTTGGACGAGTCGCCATAACCACGCAGGTCGGCACAAACCACTGTGTAGCGCGATGTGAGCAGTGGCGCCAGCCGCGCCCACTCCGTCAGGGTTTGCGGGTAGCCGTGCAGCAGCAGGACGGCATCCCCCTGCCCCGCAAACACGCAATTGATCGTGACATCGCCAACCGCCACTTGGCGGCGCGTGAAGCCTTCAAACATCGGTGTCTCCTGGAGCGGCCCGGATCAGGCCAGCGTGGTGCGGAACATGAGGCGACGGTTCCGCGGGGCGTCCATCGCTGCAATGTCGTAGTCAAGGGGGGCGTAGTGCATGGTGCAACGGTTGTCCCACATGACTACATCGCCCGGCTGCCAGCGGTGGCGGTAGGTGTAGGCTGGGCGCGAAGACAGCGCGAACAGGTAGTCCAGCAGGGGCGCGCTGTCTGCCACGCTCCAGCCCTCGAAGTGGTCAACCATCTGCTCGCTCACGAACAGGGTCTTGCGGCCGGTGTCCTGGTGCACGCGCACCACCGGGTGCCAGGTGCCGTTGAGCCGTTGCAGTTCCGCCTCCTCGATGGTGGTGAAGGGCTTGCGCCCGGCACTGGCCAGCGTGCGCGAGCTGAACAACGAATGGAAGGCACGCAGCTTCTCCAGCGTGGCCTTCAGGCCGTCGGACAGGGCGTCGTACACCTGGACCAGGTTGGCAAACATCGTGTCACCGCCGAACTGCGGCGCGTGCACGCAGCGCAGCAGCGAGGCGCGGGCCGGCACCGGAAGAAAGGACTGGTCCGAATGCCACTGCTGGGCCGCGTTTTCGGTCTCGGAGCGCCTGCCGTCTTTCTTGATGTTGGTCACCATGAAGATGTCGGGGTAGCCGGGTGGCGCGTTGTTGCCCAGCAAGCCGGTCTTGGCCAGCGGGCCGAAGCGCCGCGTGAAATCCAGATGCTGCTCGTGGTCGATCGCCTGGTTGCGGAACAGCAGGATGCCGCGCTCGCCCAGCAGCTGCCAGAGCGCCTGGATCGTGCCCTCTGCAATGGCAGCGCTGTGGCACAGGTCCAGCCCCGAAATCTCCGATCCGGTGCGCCAGGACAACGGACGGGCGTCAAAGTGGGTTCTGTCCGACATGGCAGCGGGGCGGATGGCGGTGGTTTGCATGGTGCCTGCCACCAGCTCAGGCCAGTGTGGACCGGTACATCAAGCGGTGGTTCTCCGGCTGGTCCATGGCCGCGAAGTCGTAGTCCAGCGGCGCGTAATGCTGGGTGCAGCGGTTGTCCCACATGATCAGGTCGCCCGACTCCCAACGGTGGCGGTAGGTATTGGCCGGATGCTCGATCTGCTTGCAAAGGTAATCGATCAGCGGCTTGCTCTCGGCGACTGTCCAGCCGTCGAAGTGGTCGATCATCTGGTCGCTGATGTACAGGCACTTGCGCCCGGTATCGGGGTGCACCAACACCACAGGATGCAGCGCACCCTCGACCTTCACCACCTCGTTCTCGTTCAGCGGCTTGCGGTTGGTCATCACCAGGCAGCGCGTGTTGAGCAGCGTATGAAAGGCGTTGAGCGACTGCAGCGTAGCCTTGAGGCCGTCGGACAAGCTCTCGTACACCGCATAGGTGCTGCTGAACATCGTGTCGCCACCGTTCCGCGGTGCGATGTCGCAGCGCAACATCGACGCGCGGGCCGGCACCGGCAAAAAGGATTGGTCGGCGTGCCACTGCTGGGCCGCGTTCTCGGTTTCGGAGCGCGCGCCATTGGACTTGATGTTGGTGACGGTGAACAGGTCCGGATAACCGGGCGGCGCATACCGGCTGGTCATGCCGGTTGCAGCCAGAGGGCCGAAGCGGCGGGTGAACGCCAGGTGCTGGTCGTGGTTGAGGCCCTGGCGGCGAAACAGCAGGATGCCGCGTTCGCCGAGCAGGCGCCACAAGGCACGGATCGTTTCCTCGGACATCTCGTCGCTGCGCTTGAGATCCAGGCCACTGATGTCGGCGCCAAGCCGAAACGACATCGGGCGGGATTCGAACACCGGTTTGCCCGTGCGCGCGGCCGGCGTGCTGGCTTGCTGGACTGCTTGCATGATGGTTCTCCTTGAGGTGACGCTAATTGGGTAGGCGTGCAATGACCCGCGTGCCGTCGAAGTTGTCCCGGCCCTTGCGCCGGATCAGGTCCCAGGTGACATCCAGGTAGTTGGCGCGCGCCAGCACCGACTTGACGTGGACACACATGTCCGGCGGCATGACCGGCGTGTGCGCAGGCAGCGTGACATCCAGCCGCGCCGCATAGTCCAGCGTCACGTGCAGCGCGCAGGCACTGGCAAGGTCCTTGCCGATGGTGATGGCGCCGTGCCAGGGAATGATGATGGCCACGTCGTCCTGGCGCAGCGCGGGGCCGATGGATGCAAAGTCGTCGTCTGGGCTCACGCAGGTATGGCCATCGAAATAGGTGCACAGGTTGTGCAGGTTGCGCACCGGCCGGCCGAAGGCCGACTGCGCCGTCAGCCAGAAGCCATGGGTGTGCACGATCGCCTGCACGTCATCACGCTGCTTGTAGATGCCGTGGTGGAAGGTCTGGCCCAGACTGACCAGGGTTTCGCACTCCAGCACAGTGCCGTCGAAATCCAGCAGCGCGATGTCCTGCTCGCGCATCTCCTCGAAGCTGCGGTCGAAGGCATTGATGTAAAACTGCCGCTTGCCCGGCACACGCACCGAGACATGCCCGCCGATGTTCGGGCCCAGCCCGTAGGCGGCCAGTCCGTGCACGGCCTCCAGCACTTGGGCGCGCAAGGATATTTCGCTCATCGGGACACCTCCGGGTCGGTCAATGTGCGGCCACGGCCGGGCTCTTGCCAGCCTGGCCCAGGTAATGGGCGATCACGTCGGGGTCGCGGGCCAGTTCAGCGCTCGCGCCCTGGTGGACGATCCTGCCCTGCTCCAACACAAACGCATGCTGGGTTGAACGCAGCGCGGCCCGGGCGTTTTGCTCCACCAGCAGAATCGTCAGCCCTTCGCGGTTGAGTTCACGCAAGGCATTGAGCACCTGCTTGGCGAGCAGCGGCGACAGCCCCAGGCTGGGTTCGTCGAGCAGCAGCACGCGTGGCGCGCCCATCAGCGCGCGGCCGATGGCCAGCATCTGCTGCTGGCCGCCGGACAGCGAGCCAGCTCGCTGCTGGCCACGCTCTTCGAGGATCGGAAACAGGGTGTAGACACGGCGCAGGTCGTGGGTCGGCTTGCGGCCGTGCAGCGCGGTCACACCCAGTTGGAGGTTTTCGAGCACGGTCAACTCGCCCAGAATCTGCCGGCCCTCGGGCACCTGCAGCAGTCCGGAACGCGAGATTTTGAAGGCCGCCTCGCCGGTGATGTCGCGCCCCTCGAGCTTGATAGTGCCACTGGTGGTGCCGAGAATGCCACTGATGCAATTGAGCAGGGTCGACTTGCCAGCGCCGTTCGGGCCGATGATGGCCACCATCTCGCCCTTCGGGACATTCACGGAGACGCCGTGCAACACTTCGTTGCCGCTGTAACCGGCGTGCAGGTCCTTGATTTCAAGCATCTTCGTCGTCTCCCAGGTAGGCTTTCACGACCACAGGGTCATTGACCACCTTCTCGGCGCTGCCCTCGGAGATCAAAATGCCACTGTCGAGCACGTAGACGTAGTCGCACAGGCTTGTCACAAACCGCATGTTGTGCTCGATCAACAGCACCGCCATGCCCTGCCCTTCAGTGGCCAGCTTACGGAAGATCTCGCCCAGTTTGGCGGCCTCGATCTCGTTGATGCCGGCCACCGGTTCGTCGAGCAGCAGCACCTCGGGTTGGAGCGCCAGCGCGCGCATCATCTCGACCCGGCGCTGGTCTCCGTACGACAGAGCCCCGGCCGGATAATCGGCATATTTGGTCATGCCGAAGCGGTCGAGCAGGTGGTACACCTCGTCGCGGAAACGCCGGGTCTCGGCACGCGAGGATGGCAAACCGAACAACTGCGACACCAGTGATGCCTTCTGGTGCCGGTACATGCCGATCATCACGTTGGCCACGACGGTGGCGTCCGGCAGCAGGCGGATCGTCTGGAACGTGCGCGCGAGGCCGGCACGGGCCACCTCATGGCGCGGCGCCTCGGTGAGGTCGATGGTGCCGAACTTGATGCTGCCCGAACTGAGCTTGTAGACCCCGGTGATCAGATTCACGACCGTGGTCTTGCCGGCGCCGTTGGGCCCTATGAGGCCGGTGATCTTGCCGCGTGCGATTTCCATGTCGAACGGGGTCACGGCCTGCAAGCCGCCGAAGCGCTTGCCCACCCCTTTGAGTACCAGTGAACTCATGATCCGGCCTTCGGCTTTAGCATGCCAGCCCGGATCAAGCGGCGGTTGTGCAGTTTCATGGCGATGGTGTCGTAGACGCCAAACGGCAGGAAGGCCATCACCAGCACCAGCAGCAGGCCATAGACCGCCTGCCGGTAGTCGGCCAGCGGCCGGAAGATCTCGGGCAGCAGCACCAGGATGGTGGTGCCGACCAGCGGGCCCCATACCGCCCGTCGCCCGCCCAGCACCACCGCCGACAGCGTGGCGATCAGGATGCTGAAACCAAACTGCTCGGCCGTGAGGCTGAAGTTGCGCAGCGCGTCGAGCCCGCCAAACAGGCCGGCAATCGCGCCCGACAGCGCGAAGGACAACACGTGGTACTTGGTCGGGTTGACCCCCAGCGACGCCGCCACGGGCGTATCCTGGCGCATGGCGTCGAAGGCCCGCCCGATACCGCCCTTGCCCAGCACGATCAGCAAGGCCATGGTGGCAACCATCGCAATGAACAGCATCCACGGTGTCACCACCCTCGGAATGTTGTGAAAGCCCAGCGGCCCGCCGGTGAGGTCCTCGAAGAAGAGGATCAGCGCCACCAGGATCTCGACGAATGCCAGCGACGCAATCGCCTGGTAGACACCGCGCAAGCGCGCCAGCGGGGCCGACAGCAGCAACCCGCTCAGCAGGCCGAGCAACACGCCACAGAACACCCCCAGCGCCGGATGCCAACCGGCCTTGACAGTCAAAATGGCGGTGCAGTAGGCGCCCAGGGCCGCAAAGCCTGAAGTTGCCACGGAAAAGGTGCCAGCGCGAAACACAATCGCCTGGCTCAGCGCATAACCCGTCCCGATGAAGATCAGGTCGAGCAGCGGATAGTGGGGAGCAATGAGATCCAGCATGGTGGGAGTGCCTATGGCCTAGACGCGTTTGGTCGCCGATTCCGGCATGCTCTGCGCAAACAGGCCATCGGGGCGCACCATCAGGATCACGAACAGCAGAGAGAAGATCATGGCGTCCACCAGTTGCGGTTGCAGGTAGGCGCCCGACAGCGATTGCAGCAGCCCCAGCACCAGCCCGCCGACCAGCGCCCCGGGCACACTGCCCAGGCCACCCAGGATGATCGCGACGAACGCTTTCAGCAGGAACGGCTCACCCATCATGAACTGGATCGAATTGAAGGCCAGGCCGACCATCACGCCCGCCGCACCGGCCAGCGCACCCGACAGAAAGAAAGTCTGGTAGAAGATCGCATTCGGGTTGACACCCAGCAGCTGTGCTGCACGGTAGTTGCCCGCCACCGCACGGATCTGCCGGCCCTGGGGCGTACGGTAAAGGTAATACGCCATCAGCACCACTATCAACACCGCCACCCCCAGCATCAGCAACTGCAACATCGTCACCCGCAGGCCCAGCACCACGATCGCATCGATGGGCACCGTGCCAAACGGAAACCGCATGGTCTCTGTCTTCGACACATACTGTCCGATGCTCAGAATGATCAGGCTCGCACCGATGCTGGAGATCACCGACGCGAGCTCCGCATCGGCCAGCGCGAGCTTGCGCAAGGGCTTGAACGCGATCACCTCGACAAAGATGGATACCAGTCCGGCGCCTACCATCGCCACCGGCAAAGCGATCCAGATCGGCAGGCCGACGCGCACCGCGAACAGGCCGACGAAGGCGCCCGCCATGAACACCGCGCCATGCGCCATGTTCATGATGCGGTGGATGCCGAAGATGAGGGTGAAGCCGAGTGCGAACAGCGCGTAAACGCCGCCCAGGACCAAGCCGTTCAAGATTTGCTGTGCGATCATGATTTTTTGCCCACGCGGAAGGACCGCCGGCGGAACAAACCGCCAGCGGTCATCGGAGTGCCATTACTGGGGAGCGGGAACGAACTTGCCGTCCTTGACCATCAGGAAGGTGGAACCGTAAGTCGGGATCCGGTTGACGTAGCTGTACTTGCCGGTGCCGATGACGACCGGCACGTCCTTGGTCTTGGCCAGCGCATCACGAATGCCCTCCCGGGTCGGATTGGGGCCGGCAGCCTTGATGGCGGTCGCGACAACCGTCATGTAGCTGTACCCCAGCGCGGCCCAGTTGTCGGCCTCCTTGCCGGTCTTGGCCTTGTAGGCGGCGGCGAATGCCTGGCCTGCAGGCGAATTGCCGCCGGGGGTCCAGTCGGAGTTGAAGACCAGGCCTTCGACTGCCGCGCCGCCGATCGAGATGAGTTGGGGCGACGACAAACCGGTCTGTCCAATCAGCTTGACGTTAGCCGGCAGGCCGGCCTGCTTGAGCTGGATCGCCAAGTTGGCAGCCGAGGGCCCGAGGGTGAACAACATCACGCAGTCCGGCTTGGCGGCCACGATACGGGTTGCCACGGTCGAGAAATCCGAATCCGCCTGCTTGATGCCGGAGCGGTCGACGATCTTCATGCCGCGCTTCTCGGTGTGCTCGACGAAGATGCGCTCGAGGTCCACATAAGCCTCGTTGTCGGTGAAGCGCACGGTGGCACAGGCCTTGACCTTGGAAACATCCAACGCGTAGTCGCCCAGTTGCGGCATGGTGATGACTGGCGGCTGCGCCGAAATGAAGCCCCACGGGCCGGCATTGAGCAGCGCCACGGCGTTGGTCATGGCCTTCATGCCGATCTTGGCGTCGTTGGCGACGCCGGCGGACGGAATGGACTCGGGGGCGGTCGTCGGGCCGAGGATGAACAACACGCTCGGGTCGGCCGCGTAACGGGTGACCGCGGCCATGGCCTGCGGGCGGGCCGAAGCACTGTCTGCCACCTCGACGACGATCTTGTCAGCGCCCAGGAAACCCTTGGCGTTGAGTTCTTCTGCCGCGAACTTCATGCCTTCCGAGGCGGGCACGCCCACAAAGGCGGCGCCGCCGGTCAAGGCCTGCAAAATGACAATCTTGCGATCTGCTGCCTGTGCCGCGTGGGATGCGAGGGCCATCCCTGCTGCCCATGCGAGCGTTCTAAAAACCTGCTTCCGTGATGCCATGGAACCGTCTCCTGGTTGTGTTTGAATGAAATAACGCGAAAGAAATTATATTTTTTCGACACTATCCATATATTTTTGCACAGTGTCAAGCGTGTTTACGCGTATTCGCCCTGCGCCTGCAGCACCGGCCGCGGCGCGCAGGAGATGTATTCGGCCAGCACGTCGCCCTGCACGGTGACGTGGCCGCGCATGAGGTTGTAGGCCTCATCGGCATTGCCGGCTTCGATCAGGCCCAGCAGGATCTTGTGGTCGTGGTTGTTGGCCTCCTGGCGGCCTTTGGCACGCAACTGGAACATGCGATAAGGATTGAGTCGGATGGCCAGGTTACGGGTTGTCTCGAACAGAACATCGTTGTGGGTGGCACGCCATACGGCCACATGAAAACGAATGCCCTGGCGACCGAACTCGTCGTCGTCGCCGGCGGCGAGGGCTGCATCGGAGGCCCGCTGGATGGCAGACAGCGTCTCGCGCTCCTGGGGAGTGATGCGGCGCGTCGCCAGGCGGGCGCAGATGGCCTCGAGCTCGGACAGGGTCTCGAACATCTGGATCAGCCGGCGCACATCGAGCGGGGCCACCACGGCACGCTGACGCGACGGCTTCTCGACCAGGCCCGTCTCGATCAGCTGGAGCAGCGCTTCGCGCACCGGCGTGCGCGACACCGAAAAGCGCTTGGCGATGGCATCTTCGTCCAGCGGGGTGGCGGGTGCCAGGCTGCCGGCAAAAATTTCCTTCTCCAGGGCACTGCGCACAATCTCGCACTGGGTCAGCTTCTTGGCGTCCTGGCTCTTGACGCGTCCCCGTGGACGGGGCGATTTGGTGATGGAAATGCCCGTGGATGACCCGGTTTCGGCGGCTCTTGACTGCATTCGTGTCTTCTCAATATATTCGGGCTAGTGGGAGTTTATACAATCTTGCACTATGATGGCACAAAAATACATTGTGAGACATTGCCTCTGATCTGGCAAGCACACCATGCTGACCTTTCCGCATTTCGAACCCCACTTTGCGCGGGCGCACTGGACGCTGCCGCATGTGCTGGAGCATCAGGCGCAGCACCGCGCGCAACGCCCCTTCCTGTCCTGGACCGATGCCGGCCCGGCCCTCGGTTATGCCGAAGTCAACACGCTGGTGAACCGGCTGGCGCACGGCATGGCGGCATTCGGCATCGGCCGGCGCGAGCATGTCTGCATCCTGCTGCCCAATTGCCTTGAATTCCTGTTTGCCTGGTTCGCCCTGAGCAAGCTGGGCGCGGTCGAAGTCGCCATCAGCGATGCCTACAAGGGCAGCTTCCTTGCCCATCCGCTGCAGTTGTCCCAGTCGCGCACGCTGATCACCACGGCCATGCTGGCGCAGCGACTGGTCGATATCGAGGACCAGATCCCGATCGAGAACATCGTGCTCGTCACCGAGCCGGGTGCCGACCCGGCGGTCGCGCCCCCCAGCTTTCGCAGGATCCGCGTGCACCGCTTTGCCGATCTGTACACGCACGACACGACCAACCCGCCCGACATCACCACACCGCAGGACCCCGCGGCCGTGCTGCTGACCTCGGGCACCACCGGGGCGTCCAAGGGCGTGGTGATGCCGCATTCGCAGTTCTACTTCTTCGCCGAAGAAGACGTACAACTCATGCGGCTGAAGGAAGACGATGTCTACATGACGGGTTTTCCGCTGTTTCACGGCAACGCGCAGTTCCTGACCGTCTATCCGAGCATGATCGCCGGCGCCCACTGCGTGCTGTATCCGCGCTTCAGTGCCTCCGACTGGGCGGGCCGCGCACGGCGCAGCGGCGCCACCGTGACCAACCTGCTCGGGGCCACGCTGGCGTTCATCTGCGCGCATCCGCCCTCCCCGGATGACCGGGCGCACAAGATCCGCTGTATCTACGCGGCGCCGCTGTCCACCGATCTGGCCGGCCCGTTCTCGGAGCGCTTCGGCGTGCAGGAGTTCGTGGATGGTTTTGGGCAGACCGAGATTTCCAACGTCTTCATGACGCCGCCCGACGCGCCTCGCCCGCCGGGCGCCAGTGGGGTGCTGGTCGACCAATGGTTCGAGATCCGGCTGGCCGACCCGCAGACCGGCGAGCCAGTGCCCGAAGGACAGGCCGGTGAGTTGCTGGTTCGGCACAAACACCCCGGCATCATCTCCACCGAGTACCTCGGCATGCCCGACAAGACCATCGAGTCGCGCCGAGACCTGTGGTTTCACACGGGCGATGCGCTGCGGCGCGATGCACAGGGCTGGTATTACTTCGTCGACCGCGTCAAGGATGCGCTGCGCCGGCGCGGCGAGAACATCTCGTCCTTCGAGGTGGAGGCGGTGCTGCGCAGCCACGCCAGCGTGGCAGACTGTGCCGTGATCGGCGTGGCAGCCGACGAAAAGGCCGGTGAAGACGAGGTCATGGCCTTCATCGTGCCGCACGAGGGCCAGGCCCTCGACTACGCCGCCATCGCGACCTGGTGCGATGCGCGCATGCCCGCTTTCATGATCCCGCGTTATTTCGACCAGCTGGCAGAACTGCCGCGCACCCCGACCGAGAAGGTGCGCAAGAAGGAGCTGCGTGAGCGCGGTGTCGGCCCCCAGACCTGGGACCGCACCCGCCGCAGCGGCCAGACACCGAAGACCTGAAGGGCCACACCGATGACCACCAGCCCGAACGACACCCTGCTGCTGGAAGTGCACGAGAAAGTGGCCGTGGTCACGCTCAATCGGCCCGAGGTCGGCAATGCCTTCAACGAAGCCATCCGTCTCGGTCTGCCCGCGCTGCTGGAGCAGCTTGACCAGGACGACAACTGCGCTGCCATCCTGCTGACTGGCGCCGGCGAGCGCGGCTTCTGCGCAGGGGCCGATATCAAGGAAGGCCGCGCCATCGGCACTTCGGTGCAGGAGCGCCACCGTTTGCTGGGCAACGCCTGGATCGACCGCGTGGGACGTATTTCCAAGCCGGTGATTGCTGCGCTGCACGGGTACTGCCTGGGTGGCGGGCTGGAGCTGGCGCTGGCCTGTGACATCCGCATCGCGGCACCGGGGGCCCAGTTCGGCCTGCCGGAAACCGGCCTCGGCCTGATTCCCGGCGGCGGTGGCACACAACGACTGCCGCGCCTGATCGGGCTGGGCCGCGCGCTCGACATGATGCTCACCGGCGAGCGCATCGACGCCGAGGAAGCCCTGCGTATCGGCCTGGTCTCGCGCCTGGTGGCCCACCGCGATACGCTGCTGTCCGAAGGCCGCGCCATCGCAACCCATATCGCGTCGCGGCCACCGACCGCCACGGCCTATGCCAAGGAAGCCGCCCGCGCCGGCATCGACACCGACCTGCAGGCCGGCCTGACACTCGAAAAGACGCTGTTCGCGCTGCTGATGTCCACCACGGACCGCGCAGAAGCCGCACTGGCATTCAAAGAAAAGCGCGCACCGCGCTTCACTGGTACTTGAGGAGGTACACACCATGACTATCCAGGACCCGATCGTGGTCGTGGGCGCCGGCCTGATGGGCACCGGCATTGCCCACGGCTTCATCGCCAGCGGCCACGCGGTCACGCTGGTCGACACCCAGACCCACGCGCTGGAACGTGCCAAGGCCAGCATCGGCAAGATCCTGTCCGATGGCGTGCGGCTGGGCAAGTCCACCGAAGCCCAAGCCAGTGCCGCCCTGGCCCGGCTGCAACTTGCAGCGGGCCTGTCGGCTGCGCCAGGCAACACGCAATTGCTGGTGGAGACCGCCACCGAGAAGCTTGACATCAAACAGGCCATCGTGCGTGAGGCCGAAGCGCTGTTCGGCGCCGAGATGGTGATCGCCACCAACACATCGGCCTTGAGCATCACCGAGATCGCCGCCGCCATCAAGACGCCGCAGCGCGTGATCGGCATGCACTTCTTCAACCCGGTGCACAAGATGAAGCTGGTGGAGATCGTGCGCGGCCTGGAGACCCGCACCGAGGTCGTCCATCGCGTGCAGGCCTGGGTAGCCGCCATCGGCAAAACCTCGATCGAGGTGAACGAGGCGCCCGGTTTCACCACCAGTCGCATCTCGGCCCTGCTCGGCAACGAGGCGATGTGCATGCTGGCCGAGGGTGTGGCCAAGGCAGAGGACATCGATACGTCGCTGCGCATGGCCTTCAACCACCCGATGGGGCCGCTGGAACTCGGCGACCTCACCGGCTGGGACACCCGGCTGGCGGTGCTGCAGTACCTGCACCAGACCCTGGGCGAGAAGTTCCGCCCCTGCCCGCTGATCATCAAGCTCGTGAAGTCGGGGCGCCATGGCCGCAAGACCGGCCGCGGCATCTACGAATACGACGCCCAGGGTCAGAAAATCCCCAACTCCGGAATAAGGCCCTTCTGATGCGTGATGTTGTCATTGTCGAAGCCGCCCGCACCCCTGTCGGCCGCTTTCGCGGCGGATTCAAGGGCGTGCGGGCCGATCATCTGGGTGCCGCGGTGCTGGGCGAACTCGTCCGGCGTGCCGGCATCACGCCCGAGCAGGTCGATGACGTCGTCCTGGGCTGCGTCTCGCAGGTCGGCGAGCAATGCGGCAATATCGCGCGCACGGCGCTGCTGTCGGCGGGATGGCCCGAGTCCATCCCTGGCATGACAGTGGACCGCAAGTGCGGCTCGGCCGAGGCCGCCGTGCATGTGGCCATCGGTTCGATCGCATCCGGCATGACCGACGCTGTCGTCGCCGGTGGCGCCGAGAACATGACGCGGGTGCCGATGGGCGGCAACCGCGATGTGCACGGTGTTCCTTTCGGCTGGCGCCTGAACGAACGTTTTGCCTTGACCTCGCAGGGTGAAGCTGCCGAGCGCATGTGTGACCTCTGGAACCTGAGCCGCGACGCACTCGACGACTACGCCATGGAAAGCCACGCCCGCGCCGCGCGGGCGGCGGATGCCGGATATTTCGACCGCGAGATCGTGCCCGTGGCCCTGCAGGACTGGTGCGAACGTGGCGAAACCCCGGTCGATACCGTGCTGCATGCCGACGAGACGATCCGCCGCGAGACCAGCCGCGAGAAACTCGGCACGCTGAAAACCAGCTTCCGCCCCGAAGGCGGCCGCGTCACCGCCGGCAATGCCTCGCAGATTTCGGACGGCGCGGCTGCACTGTTGCTGATGGGCGGTGACCATGCCGCGAAGCTGGGCGTGAAGCCGCGCGCGCGCATCGTCGCGGCAGCCACCGTCGGGTCCGACCCGGTCCTCATGCTGACCGGCCCGATCGCGGCGACGCGCAAGGTGCTGCAACGCGCCGGCCTGACGCTCAAGGACATCGACCTGTTCGAAATCAACGAAGCCTTTGCACCGGTGCCGATGGTCTGGATGAAGGAGTTCGGCATCGGCCATGAGCGGCTCAATGTCAATGGCGGCGCGATCGCGCTCGGTCACCCGCTGGGTGCCAGCGGTGCGCGCATCATGACCACGCTGCTGCACGAGATGGAGCGGCGCCAGGTGCGTTACGCCTTGCAGGCCATCTGCTGCGCCGGCGGCCTGGGCACCGCCACCATCATCGAGCGGCTGGGCTGACCGCCATGCAGACCGTCCCTCTGGGAAGCTCCGGGCTGCACAGCAGCGCAATCGGGCTGGGTTGCATGGGCATGTCCGAGTTCTACGGCGAGCCGGACGATGCGCAGTCGATGCGCACGCTGGAGCGCGCTTTTGAGCTCGGCGTGACCCATTACGACACGTCCAACGTCTACGGCCGCGGCCACAACGAGCGGCTGCTGAGCCAGTTCCTGAAGGGACGGCGCGACACGCTGATGCTGGCCAGCAAGTTCGGCGTGGTGCGCGACCCCGATGGCCCGCTGGGCAGCACCTACGACCGCGGCATCGACAACACCCCCACCTACCTGCGCCAATGCTGCGAAGAGTCGCTGGCCCGACTGGGCATTGACACCATCGACCTGTACTACGTGCACCGGGCCGACCCGAACGTGCCGATCGAGGACACCGCCGGCGCGCTGGCCGACCTGATCCGTGCCGGCAAGATCCGCGCCTATGGGCTGTCGGAGGTGACAGCCCAGACGCTGCGCCGCGCGCACAAGGTGCACCCGGTGGCGGCGATCCAGTCCGAGTATTCACTGTGGACACGCGAGCCCGAGCTTGACGTGTTGCCCACCTGTGCCGAACTGGGCATCAGCTTCGTGGCCTACAGCCCGCTGGGCCGGGGTTTCCTGACCGGCGCGCTGGCCAATGCCCAGGCACTGGCACCGGACGACTTCCGGCTGACCTCGCCGCGTTTCCAGGGCGAGAACTTCGACAAGAACCTGGCCATCCTGGCCGAGTTGCGCAAGCTCTGCGATGCCAAGCACTGCACGCCAGGCCAGATCGCGCTGGCCTGGATTCTGGGGCGCGAGCAGAAGATCATCCCCATCCCCGGCACCAAACGCATCAAGTACCTGGAAGAGAATGTCGGTGCGGCCGATGTCACCCTGTCCGAGTCCGAGCGCGCCGCCCTGGAGGTCTTGCTCCCGATCGGCGGCGCCGCCGGCACCCGTTACGACCCCAATTTCGGCGGCGCGCCCCGCCCCGCCACCTCCTGAAGGCAACCGCCATGTCCGCACTGCAATGGGGCCTGTGGCCCTGGCCCTTTTTTGATTCCGCGCACGAGGCGCTGGCCGAGCGGATCATCGCGTGGAACCACGAGAACCATGGCAAGGTCTACCCGGACATGAACACCGAATGCCGCGCGATGGTGCGCAGCTTCGGCGCCGCCGGCCTGCTGGACTATGTGGTGCCGCAGGGCGACGCGCCCTTCGATGTGCGTTCGGTCTGCCTGATCCGCGAAGGCCTGACCTACCAGCATGCTCTGGCCGACGCGATATTTGCCATGCAGGGCATCGGCACCATGGCGATCCGGCGCTTCGGCACGCCAGCCCAGCGCGAGCAGTACCTGGAGCCCTGCCGCAGGGGTGAGCGCATTGCCGCGTTCGCATTGACCGAGCCGGAGACCGGCTCGGACGTGGCCTCGATGACCACCACCGCCACGCGCGATGGCGACCACTATGTGATCAATGGCGCCAAGACCCTGATCTCCAACGCCGGCATGGCCGACCATTACCTGTTGACGGTGCGTACCGGCGAGGCACCCGGCGCCAAGGGCCTGAGCATGTTCATCGTCGATGCCGGCACACCGGGCCTGGTGGTGGGCGACCCGATCGAGTTCATCGCCCCGCACCCTGCGGCGGGTCTGACCTTCACCAACTGCCGGGTGCCGGCCGCCAACCTGATCGGCGAGGCCGGCCAGGGTTTCAAGGCGGCGATGGCGGCCTTTGACATCTTCCGGCCTTCGGTCGGCGGCGCTGGCGTGGGCCTGGCCCGGCGCGCGCTGCACGAGACCCTGGCGCACACCCAGCGGAGGCGCCTGTTCGGCAAACCGATGCACAGCCTGGAAGGTGTGCAGATGGCGCTGGCCGACATGGCCACCGACCTGGAAGGCGCCGCCCTGCTGGTCTACCGCGCCGCCTGGGCGCACGACGTGCGCGGTGAGCGCGGCGCCTACGAAGCCTGCATGGCCAAGCTGGCCGGCAGCGAGGCCGCGGGGCGCATCGTCGACCGCGCGGTGCAACTGCTCGGTGGCCTGGGCGTGACGCGTGGCAACATCATCGAGCAGCTGTACCGCGAGGCGCGGCCGATGCGCATCTACGAGGGCGCCTCCGAGATCCAGAAACTGGTGATCGCGCGCAACCTCATCAAGAACAGCCTGCCCGGCGCCTGAGGCTGCACCCGCACAGCGCCATGCGCGACAAGACCGCCATCGTCGGGCTGGGCGCCACGCCCTACTACCGCCGAGGCGCGTCGGCTCCGCAAACACTCGAAGAGCTGGTGGGCAAATCCATCCTGGCGGCCGTGCAGGATGCCGGCCTGCGGGTGCAAGACATCGATGGCTTCGCCTATTTCGCTGGCGGCTTCGATACCGCGATGTTGACCGAGACGCTGGGCATTCCCGAAATCCGTTTCACCGCCACGCTCACCGGCACCGGCGGCGGATCGGCGGGTGCCATCGGCCTGGCGGCGGCCGCCATCCTGAGCGGGCAGGCCGAGACCGTGGTGTGCGTCGGCGCCAACCAGCAGGGTGCACAACGCTTTGGCGCCATCACCGCTGCCTACCCGGCCACGCCGGAGAACGCGTTTTTCTCGGCCAGCGGGCTGGTGGGCCCGGGCCACATGTTTGCGCTGCTGGCGCGCCGGCATATGCATCTGTATGGCACCACCCGCGAAGACTTTGCCGAGGTGGCCATGGCCATCCGCGCGAATGCGGTGGCCAACCCGAACGCCACGCTGCGCAAGCCGATGACGCGCGAGGACTATTTCAACGCGCCGATGCTGGCCGACCCGCATTGCCTGTTCGACTTCTGCCTGGAGAACGACGGCGCGGTGGCGGTGATCGTCACCTCGGCCGAACGGGCGCGCGACCTGCGCCAGAAGCCGGTGCGCGTGCTGGCCGGCCACCACGGTGGCAGCCGCGACTGGGGGCGCTCGATCTACTGGATGAACATGCCGGACGAAAGCTTCGCCTCCTCCGGCCACGCCGCGGTGGCCAAACGCCTGTACGCGGCTGCCGGCGTGGAGCCGAAGGACATCGACACCGCGCAGATCTACGACCACTTCACCTCGCAGGTGATCATGCAACTGGAAGACTACGGCTTTTGCGCCAAGGGCGAAGGCGGCGCCTTCGTGCGCAGCGGCGCCATCCGGTTAAAGGGCGGCAGCCTGCCGGTGAACACCGATGGCGGGCAGTTGTCGTGCGGTTACGTGTGGGGCATGACCCATGTGCGCGAAGCGGTGGAGCAACTGCGCGGCACCGCCGTCAACCAGGTGCCCGACGCGCGGCTCGCGCTGGTGACCGGCGGCCCGTCGATCATCCCGGTCAGCGGTCTGATCCTGGGGAACTGAACCATGGCCATCGCCAGGCGCCCACCGCCCGAATTGTTCAAGCTGTCCACCAACACCTGGACACAGCCCTTCTGGGACGCGACTGCGCGCCACGAATTGGTGGCCGCGCAATGCACTGATTGCGGCCATTTCCGCATGCCGCCGACACCGTTCTGCCCCTGTTGCCAGTCGCAGCGCATCACCTGGACGCCGCTTAGCGGGCGCGGCGAAGTCTATTCCTACACCGTCGTGGCACGGGCCATCATGCCGGGCATGAATGCGCACCTGCCCTATGTGCCCGCCGTCATCACCCTCGAAGGCGCTGGGGGGATACGGCTGATCAGCAATGTGGTCGACGTGGCGGTGGCGGACATCCGCGTCGGCATGCCGGTGCAGGTGGTATGGGACGACGTCGACGGGCAGGGTGTGGCGGTGCCGCGCTTCGTGCCGGTGACTGCCGGGTGAAGCGTGGCACGGCAACAGCGGCACAATGGCGTAACACCGTCGGGGCATCTCGACACCACCGCAACCCACCGGGAGAACAGCCCACCATGCACGCCCGCATCCGCAACACCGAGATCTATTTCGACATCGACGGCGTGGGCCTGCAGCCCGAGGGTGCACGGATGGTCGCGCACCGGCCGGCATTTGCCATCCATGGCGGGCCGGGTGGGGAGCATAGCGACCTGAAAATCGCATTCAAGCCGCTCACCGACCAATTGCAGATGGTCTATTTCGACCACCGGGGCCAGGGGCGCTCGGCGCGCGGCGACAAGCGCCTGTACCACCTGGACGAGAACGTCGAAGACATGGAGGCGCTGCGCCAGCATCTGGGCCTGGGCCCGATCGTGAGCATGGGCACGAGTTACGGCGGCATGGTCGCCATGGCCCATGCGGCACGTTATCCGGCCTCGGTGTCGCACCTGGTGCTGATGGTGACCGCCTCGCATGCCGGCTTCAACGCCCGCGCGCGGCAGATCGTGGCCGAGCGCGGCAGCCCTGCGCAGATCGCGGTTTGTGCACGGCTGTGGGCCGGCCAGCTCGACACCGAAGAGAAGCTGCGCCACTATTACGAGGTGATGGGCCCGTTGTACGCGCTGAAGTACGACCCCGTGGCCGGTGCCACAGGCCGCGCACGGGGTATCCTGGCGCCGGATGCGATCAATCAGGCCTTTGCCCCTGGCGGCTTTCTGCAGACCTTCGACCTGCGGCCGGAGTTGCCCGCAATCACCGCGCCTGCATTGATCATCGCCGGGCGGCACGACTGGATCTGCCCACCCGAGTTCTCTGAAGAAATTCAACGGCTCGTGCCGCACGCGCGACTGGAGATGTTCGAGCACAGCAGCCACTCGCTGCGCGTGGACGAGCCCGAGCGGATGATCCGCGCGATCCGTGACTTTGTGGCGCAGTGAGCCCCTGATTGCCCGCTGCGCTCAGATCTGGCGCTTCGGCAGCCGGATCACGATGCCATCGTGTTCGGGGCCGAGCCGAAGCTGGCACGACAGGCGGCTGGTGGGCAGCGGGTCGAAGGCGTAGGACACCAGCTCTGCCTCCTCGACCGAGGGGGGCACAAAGTGCCTGGCCCAGGATTCATCGAGGTAGCAGTGGCAGGTAGCGCAGGAGCACGAGCCGCCGCAATCGGCCAAAATTCCGCGCACGTTGTTCTCGATTGCGACCTGCATCACCGACTGACCGGGTTCGACCTGCAATTCGGACGTCTTGCCACCGACATCGATGAAAGTGATCTTCTGCATCAAGCCGTGTCCTCGTCGTCAATCAGCACAATCGCCGCCTCGGGGCAGTGGCGCGCACCCAGACGCGCCTGCTGCTGCAGGTGCACCGGCACGGTGTCGCCGTCGGAGCAGCAGTAACCTTCCTCGTCGAGCCGGTAGACATCCGGGGCCTTGGCTGCGCACAAGGCATGTCCCGCACACACCTGTCGATCCACGATGATCTTCATGCCGCGGCCTGCTGGTGTGCTGGCGCCACCGCAAGCGCGGAAGGCCACGCCAGCGGCACGGCCACCGGCGACCAGACCAGCCCGCCGCGGGTGGGCAGATCGCCCTCGGCATCGACCGAGAAGGCCGGAATGCGGCGCACCCACTCTTCGATGAAAACCTTCATCTCCAGCCGCGCCAGGTGCGAGCCGACACAGCGGTGCGGCCCGGAGCCAAACACCAGATGGCTGCTGACCGGCCGGTCGAAATCCACGCGGAAAGGGTCGTCGACCATCTGCGCGTCCAGCCCGTAGACATGCGGCATGAACACCAGGCGATCCTGCGCCTTGAACTGGACCCCGGCGTACTCCATGTCCGCCGTGACACCACGCTCCATGCCGGCCACGCCATGCACACGCATCAGTTCCTCGATGGCATTGGCGATCAGCGCCGGATCGTCCACCAAGCGCTGGTACTGCCGCGGGTGTTGTCCAAGATAGGCCATGATGAAGGACAACATGGCCGCAACGGTGTCGAGACCACCGAGGAACAGCAGGTTGACCATGCCCAGCTTCTCGTCATCCGTCAGGCCACGTCCCTGCACCTTGCCATGGATGGCCAGGCTCACCAGGTCGTCGCCCGGGCTGTGTTCGCGCTCGGCGATCATGCCCTGCAGGTAATTGCCCAGTTCCGTCAAGGCGGCCAGGCGCTGCTGGATATCCGGTGCCCGGGTGAACCGGTCGACCTTGGCCACCAGCATCTCGCGGTCGGCCATCGGCGCATTGGCCATGCGCATGAAAAGTTGCACCGGGAAACGCTGCGCGATCTCATGCAGGAACTCGCAGCGGCCGCGTGGGGCCACTTCGTCGATGAGTTCACTCGCCAGCTTGCGCACGGCGTGCTCCATCTTCTGCACCCCGGCCGGCGAGAAGAACGGGTTGATGATGCGGCGCAGCTCGGTATGCAGCGGAGGGTCGCACTGGTTGGGCAGCGTGGGCGGTTTGCGCGCATTGGCCGGGTTGTTGACCGGGTCACTGGAGAACTTGTCCGGCTGGCGCAGCATGTCGCGCGCCACGGTGGCGCTGCCCACCACCCAGTGGCCGCGGTCGCCAGTGGCGTAGAAGATGTCCGGGCTGTTGCTGAACAGCTCGGTCACGCCCTGATGCGGGCAGCGCTGCAGCACCGGCGAGGTAAAGCGGTCGAAATCGACCACGCGCTCGGGTGGCACATGCGCGGGAATCGGTGGTTTCATGCAAGGCCTTTCTGCGTCGCGGCGGACGCGCACGAGGGGACGAAAAAACACCCTGCATGCAAGTCCCGCACGGTGCTGCAGCCCAGCTGGGCCATGGCCGTGTCGAGCTCGCCACGCAGGATGTCGATGGTGGTTGCGGGGCCGCGTTCGGCGCCGAGCGCACCGGTGCCGTACAGAAAGGTGCGCCCGAGCAGCACGAAGTTTGCCCCGGCGGCCAATGCCTTGGCGATGTCGTCGCCGCTGCGCACGCCGCTGTCGAGCAGCACCGCGAAGTCCGGGCCCACCGCCTGGCGGATCGCCGGCAATGCCTCGATCGACGAGGGCAGCGCGGCCAGCTGGCGCCCACCGTGGTTGGATACCACCACACCGTCGGCACCCATGGCAGCGATGCGCCGCGCGTCGTGCGGGTGCAGCACGCCCTTGACAATGAGCTTGTGCGGCCACCGTGCGCGCGCCTGCTCCAGCAGGCTCCAGTCGATGTGCGCCTGGGCCAGCGCCACCAGCATGTCGGCGATGTCGATGCGGCGCGGGTTGCGGGCCGTCGGCTTGAAGTTCTCGAAGGTCGGTGCACCGGCCGCCAGTGTGGCCAGCGACCAGCGCGGATGCGACAGCAGATCGGCCAGCAGGCGCGGTGTGGGGCGCATCGGCAAGGCAAAGCGGTTGCGCCGGTCGCGCAGGCGGCGTGCCGCGAAATTCGCGTCGACGGTCAGCACCAGCGTGCGAATGCCGGCGGCCAATGCGCGGTCGAGCAAGCTGTCGGCAATCGCGGCTTCACCGCCCACATACAACTGAAACCAGGTGTGCTCGGGCGCCGCGCGCGCAATCACCTCGATCGACGTGCTGGCCATCGTCGACAGCGCATAGGGAATGCCTGCCTTGGCCGCGGCCCTGGCAATGCCGAGATCGGTGCCAGGCCACGCCAGATTGCACAGGCCCATGGGGGTGACGCCAAACGGCGCTGCGTACCACTGGCCCAGCAGCTCGGTGGACAGGTCACGTGTGCGGCAAGGAACAAAAACCCGGGGCACCAGGCGAAGGTCGTGGAATGCGCTTTCGTTGCGCCGCAGGGTGGCTTCGTCGCCGGCACCGCCATCGATGAAGTCGAACACGACGCGCGGCAGGCGGGAGCGCGCGCGCAGCCGCAGGTCCGCGACGCTGTGCATGCCTGCTCAGCCTTCGCTCTTGGGCGCCGTCTTCAGGCGCACCGACTCATACCAGGACGGGCTGCCGTACCACTCGACCAGGATGCGCCGGTCGGCGATCAGCCAACGTTCGCCGTGGCGCTTGAAGGTATCGACATAACGACCCGCGTGGTCCAGCCCGTGGCGTGTGAGCGACATGAAGTAGGTCCAGCCCTGCGCGGTGTCATCATCAACGAACTCGACGCGTGAGGTCGTCAGGTTGTGGCGCAGCAACGGCAGCGCCCCATCGGGCGCGCGGTCGGGTCGGTCAGGGCCGATCACCGGGGTATAAAAGGCGCGGATGGCGTCCCGGCCGGCCGCCCTGGTGCCACTGGACAACTCCAGATGGCCATCGGGCATGAAGGCCGCTACCACGCCCTCCACATCGCCGCTGTCGACGCAATTGCAGTACACCGCCATCGTGTAATGGATTTGTACCCGGTCGGCTGTCTGGTCTTCGGTCATGCGTTTGTCTCCTTCAAATACGCGCGGGGCATTGCGGGCAGCACCAGCACAGTGCTGGCCCCAAATCAAGCTGCAACAAGTGACACGGGCCCGCCCAAAAAGTATTTTGAGCGATCATAATATATACAAACAACATACTTCGAATATAAATCTCGGCGGGTCATGCCAACGGCCAAGCTTTATCCGCCGCACTTCCAGACTTCCAGGAGACCTATCCCCATGCGTACCGTTCCTGTCTACCAGATCCTCGCCGAAGACCTCAAAGCCCTGGGCGTCGATACGGTGTTCGGCCTCATGAGCGACTGCATCTGCCAGCTGTTCTCGACACTCGATGCGATGGGCGTGCGCATGATCGGCGCACGCCATGAAACCAACGCCGTGATGATGGCCATGGGTTACGCAGCTGCCACCGGCAAGCTCGGCGTCGCACTGGTCGGCCGCGGCCCGGCCATGGCCAACGCCATGCACGGAACGATATCGGTGGCCAAGTCGGGCATGCCGGTGCTGATCATCAGCGGCGACGCGCCGCTCGGGCGTGGTGTGGTCAATGGCCTGGGCCCGGACCTGAAAGCCTTCCCGGCGGCCACGGTGGTGCGCGCCTGCGGCATTGCGACCTTCCAGCCCGGCAGTGCCGATGCCGCGCGGCAGTCGCTCGCCGACGCGGTGGCCGAATCCTCGCTCGGCAAAACCGCAGTGCTGTTGTTGCCGACCGACGTGCAGGTGGGTTACACCAGCGTGGCCGACGGCCCGTCGCCGGTCAAGCTGTCGCCGCCTCCCGCGCCGCAGCGCGCGCGACAACCGGCCATCGATGCCGCCGTGGGCTTGTTGCGCAACGCACGCCGCCCACTGATCGTTGCCGGGGTCGGGGCCCACCGGGCCGGCGCACGCGCCGCCATCGAGGCCCTGGCCGAACGCACCGGGGCACTGCTGGTCAATGCACTCAAGGCCAAGGACCTGTTCCGCGGCAGCCCCTATGACCTGGGCATCCTCGGCTCTTCATCGACCTCGGTCGCGCGGCGCCACATCGAGCAGGCCGACTGCGTGCTGGCGATCGGCGTAGCCCTGAATTCACTGACCATGAGCTCCGGCGGCGCACTGCCCACCGTGCCGCTGATCCACGTCGACAGTGTGCGCACCAACATCAACCGCTGGTGGGCGGCCGATGTCGGCCTGGTCGGTGATGCGAAGCTGGTCGCGGAACAACTCACCAGCGCCCTGCCCGAGCGCGCCGCCGCCGACAAGCCCTGGCACACCGAGGCTGTGCGCGCCGAGCTGGCGGCCTTCACGCACACCATGGACTTCCAGGTGGCCCACACCGCCAGCACGATCGACCCGCGCATTCTGACGCTGGAGCTCAGCCGCATGCTGCCCGAGAACCGCCACATCGTCTTCGACGGCGGCAACTTCATGGCCAACTGGGCCTATTTTTCGGTGCCCGGGCCGGGCCACTTCACGCACAGCCTGGACTCCGGCTCGGTCGGCCTGGGCCTGGGCACGGCGATCGGCGTGGCGCGGGGCCAGCCGGATCGCACCGTGATGGTGATGATCGGCGACGGCGGCATGCTGATGTCGATGGGCGAGATCGAGACCATCATCCGCGAAGATTTGCCGATGGTCGTGGTCGTCATGAACGACGCCGCGTACGGTGCCGAGGTGCACATCCTGCGCGGGCAAAACCTGCCGCCGGCCAAGGCCGAGTTCTTCGACGTCGAGTTCGCGCCGATGGCCGAGCCGCTCGGTTTTGATTGCCACACCGTGCGTTCGGTCGCTGACCTGAAGAAGCTCGAACCGATTCTGGCCAACCCGGACGGCCCGATCCTGATCGACTGCAAGATCAACGTCGAGGTGATCGCGCCTTTCCTCACGGAATTCATCCACAAGGACACCGGCCCGAAGCGCTGAGCTGTCCACACACCAGGAGACAACACCCATGGCAGAAAGACTCAAGGGCAAGGTGGCCATCATCACCGGCGCCGCATCGGGCATTGGCCGTGCCACCGCAGAGCTGTTCGCAGCCGAAGGCGCACGCGTGATGTGCGCCGATATCCAGGCCGACGCAGTGCGCGAAACCGCCCGGCGCGCCGGCAATGGCGCCATTGCGTCCACGGTGGACGTGATGCTGCCGCAGGACATCGAGCGCATGGTGGCCGAAACCATCGCCGCCTTTGGCCGGCTCGATGTGCTCTACGCCAATGCCGGCATCGCCGAGGCCACCAACGCGATCGACATGACGATGGAGCAGTGGAACCGCATGATCGGCATCAACCTGACCAGCGTGTGGCTGTCGTCCAAGTACGCACTGCCGCACATGATTGCCGGCGGCGGCGGCTCGATCATCAACCAGTCCAGCACGGCCGGGCTGATCGGCATTCCGGAAATCCCGCACTACTCGGCCGCCAAGACCGGTGTGGTGGGCCTCACCCGCCAGATCGCCGCCCAGTACGGCCCGCAGAACATCCGCTGCAACGCGATCTGCCCCAGTTCCATCCCCACGCCCCTGATGGCTGGCGTCTGGGAAACCCGCGCCCGCAATGCCAACGACAGTTCCAGCTTCGAGGCACGGCAGGCGGTGGCTGCCGCGAGGCACCCGTTGCGGCGCCTGGGGGTGCTCGCAGACTGCGCCAATCTGGCGCTATTCCTGGCCAGTGACGAATCGTCCTGGATCACCGGGGTGGCCATGCCGCTGGATGGTGGCCTGACCATGAGCTGAATCGGCCCCCTGGGCCGCTCGCCGGTGGCATCCTCAAGGCCATCGGCGTTTCCGCGCACCGGGCCTCGGCGCCACAGTGCAATGAGGCAAACATCAACCCTGGGAGACATGCATGACTGTTGGAAAATTATCGGCAAACCTGAACCGGCGCGCGTTATTGGCGTCCATGGCGGCAATGGCGGCGAGCCCGTCAGCGAGTTGGGCACAACAGGGCGACGCGAATTGGCAGCGTGTCGTGACTGCCGCCAAGAAAGAAGGCGCGCTGGTGATCTACCACCAGGCAGTGCCACAGGTGCTGGAGCGCGTCACCAAGGACTTCATGGCCCAGTACCCGGAGATCAAGGTCGAGTTCCGGCGCCTGCTCACCACCGTTACGCACATGCAGGCGATCGAGAACGAAAAGAACAACAAGCTCGACGGCGCCGATATCACCCAGTACGCCAACGCCATCTGGTACAAGGAAAAGGCGCAGGAAAACTACTTCCTCAAGCCCGTCGGCCCGGCCCTGGCAGACTACCCCAAGGAGCATCTGCTGTATGGCGTGGTGCCGGTTGTTGCCATCATGCCCTTTGTGCTGGCCTACAACACGAACCTGGTCAAGACGCCGATGACCGGTTTCAAGGATCTGCTGCGCCCTGAACTCAAGGGCAAGGTGGGCAGCTCCGACCTGGTGGCGGAGACGGTCTACGCCTTCTACGAGTGGATCGAGAAAACCCAAGGCGCAGATTTCCTGCCGCAGTTCGCAGCACAAAACCCGAAACTGACAGTTGGGGTGCTGCCCCTTTTCCAGGGCATCGCCGCTGGGGAAATCGCGGCAGCGGCCTATGGCATCCATGCGGTCGCCAACAACCTGATCGCGCAGGGCGCACCGATGAAGGTCGTGCAGCCCAACCCCGCCTTCGCCAGCGTCGACGTGCTGGCTGCGCTGGCCCATTCGAAGCGGCCCAATGCGGCATTGGTGTTCCTGGACTACATCATGTCGCGGCGCGGACAAGGCGCCTGGAACGGCAGCGCAGAGACGGCCAGCGTCATTGCCGGCATCCCGGGCTCACTGGACGCCAAGACCATGCAACCCTGGGACGTGTTCCGTTATACGCCTGAATTCCAGAAGAACTACAAAGTCAAGTTCGACAAGATGTTCAAAGGCTGACCTGCACCTGCGGCAGGGTACCGGGGGTTCAGCGAGCGTCGCCGCACCTGCGGTGCCATGCAGGGAATTCAGCGCGCGTCGGCAATGATGAAGTCCGAGGCCCGCTCGCCGATCATGACCGCCGGCGCTGCGGTGTCCGCGGACAGCAGCGTGGGCATGATCGAGTTGTCCACCACACGCAGCCGTCCGACGCCGCGCACCCGTAGTTGCGGGTCCAGTACGGCCTGTGCGTCGATACCCATGCGGCAGGTGCCTGCGATGTGGTGGGCCGTGCCGCGCACCTCACCGGTGTAATTCTTCAGTTCCTCATCGGTCGATACATCGGGATAGGCGTCGAGCTCGTCGCCAATGTACGACTGCAGCGCCGGCCGGTGCATCAGGTCGCGCACTTTCGCCATGCCTGCCGCGACCGTCTGGCGGTCGAGTTCGGTCGACATGAAGTTGAACCGGATCTTCGCGTCCTTGACCAGATCGGGGCCGCCGATCTCGACCGTGCCGCGGCTCTCGGGGCGCAGTTGGCAGACGGTGGCCATCACGGCCGAGAAAGGCAGCAGGGCGGGCTTGACACGTTCGGTGCCGAACAGGAAGAAGTGGATATGCACGTCGGGCCGGTCGGGTGACAGCGCGGTGCGGCACAAGGCGCCACCGTAGACCGGGCCCAGTGCCATGAAGCCGCGCCGACGCAGCGCGTACTGCAGCACCAGCTGCATGCGGCCCCAGCGGGTCGCCATCTGGTCGTTGAAGGTCACCGGCTGCTTGCAGCGGTAGCTGATCCAGGGGTTGAAGTGGTTCTGCAGGTTGCGCCCGACGTCCGGCGCATCGTGTACGACCGCAACACCCTGCGACTGCAGCAGCGCACCCGGGCCCACGCCCGAAGCCTGCAGCAGCAGGGGCGATGCGAATGCGCCACCACAGACAATCACTTCGCGGCGCGCATGCATGGTGAGGCGCTGACCATCGACAACCACCGCGACCCGGTCGGCATTCTTGCCGTCGAACAGAACCTTCTCCACCCGGGCGCCGGTCATCACCGCGAGGTTTGATCGGTGCTTCACCGGATGGATGAATGCCATCGCTGCAGAGCAGCGGCGGCCGTTGCGCGTCATCGTCTGGTAGTAACCCGCTCCCTCCTGCGTGGCACCGTTGAAATCCGGATTGCGCGGAATGCCCGCCTGCCCGGCGGCGTCGATGAAGGCATCCACCACCCGGTGCGGCTCGGCAGGGTCGGACACCGCCAACGGGCCGCCAACGGCGTGGTAGGTGCCGGCAGCCCGCGAGCGCTGGTCTTCCGAGCGCAGGTAGCACCGCAGCACCGTGTCGTAGTCCCAGCCGCTGCAACCCAGGCGCACCCAGTGGTCGAAGTCCTCGCGTTGCCCGCGCAGATAGATCATGCCGTTGACCGCGCTGGACCCACCGATCACCTTGCCCTGGTAAAACGGCCCGGCACGGTTGTTGAGTTGCGGCTCGGGCTGCACCTGGTAGATCCAGTTGAACTCCGGCTTGCCGAACACGCGCGCATAACCGATGGGGATGTGAAGCCAGCGGTTGCCGTCGCCGCCGCCAGCCTCAAGCAGCAGCACACGCACCCCCGGGTCGGCCGAGAGGCGGTTGGCCACCACGCAGCCCGCCGTTCCGGCCCCGACGATGACGTAGTCGTAGTAATTCGAGTCGTTCATGGCGGTTCCCGGAAGAGTTGCTTGCCGAATCAAGCGCCAGCCAGACGCCCCTGCGCATAGACCAGCGCATCCGCGTTCGAAAAGGACAGGGTGACGGCATCACCAGCCTGGATGCGCATGGCGCTGGCACGCGCAGTGACGTACAGCGTATTCCCGCCCAGATCCACCACGTAATCGATCTCGCCTCCGGAATAGAGGACGTCGGTCACCCGGGCCCCGGACAGCCAGAGTTGGCCTGCGTCCGGGGCAGGCCCCGAGGTCGGCAACAGATTCACGGACTGTGGCCGCACGTACATCTGCAGCGGCCCCTTGAGGCCATCGAGCAAGGCGAGGTCGCCCTCGAGTTTCGTGGCACCGGAGTGCCAGCCGCCTTGGGCATCCAGTGCAAGGCAATTGCGGATACCCAGGAACTTGGCGACGTATTCGGTCGCCGGCCGCTCGTAGACGTTGTTGGCACTGTCGAGTTGCTCGATGCGACCGGCGTTCATCACCGCGACGCGTGTCCCCAGATTGAACGCCTCGATCTGGTCATGGGTCACGTAGATTCCGGTGAACCCGACTTCACGATGGATGGCGCGCAGGTGCGCGCGCAACTCGACCCGCAACAGGGCATCCAGATTGGACAATGGCTCGTCCAGCAGCATGATCTTGGGGCGTGGTGCAAGCGCGCGCGCCAATGCAATGCGCTGCTGCTGGCCGCCACTGAGCATGGCCGGCAGCCGATCGGTGAGGTGCCCGCACTGAACCACGTCGAGCACCTCCCGCGCGCGTTTGGTCCGCTCGGCGGAAGCCGCGCCCCGGGCCCGAAGCGGGTACTCGACATTGCGCTGCACTGTCATGTGCGGCCAGAGTGAATAGTTCTGAAACACCATCCCGATATCGCGCAGGTGGGTCGGTTGGTTCAGACCGATGGAGGCATCAAACACGGGTTTGCCCTCGAGGGTGATCCGCCCCTCCTGGGCATCCTCCAGACCCGCAACACAGCGCAGCAGCGTCGTCTTGCCGCAGCCGCTGGGCCCGAGCAATACCAGCATCTCGCCCGCCTCGACTTCGACGTCGACCTGGTTGACGGCAACGACCCGGTCACTGCCTGGATAACGCTTGACGAGCTTTTCAACCTTGAGTTCCTGCACGAATCAATCCTTCCTTTGCACGGAGTCGGTCCCGCCCAGCCAGCCGGCGATGAGAACACCGATCACCGTGACAACCACCATGATCAGCGCCAGTACCGCCACCTCCGCATACACACCACCGGCCCAGACGTCGTACATGACGCTGCCAATGACCTGGGTTCGGGCCGAGCGCACCATCAAGGAGGCGCTGAATTCATGGAACAGAAGAACGAATGTCAGCGCCGCGGTCGCCGCGATACCCTTGCGACACATGGGCAGCAATACATAAAACAGCGAGCGAAGCGCACCGGCGCCCGACGCCCTGGACGCTTCCAGAAACTCCTGCCCGGTACCCACGAGCGTGGTGAACTGCAGCCGCGTCGAGTGGCCGATCATGAGTGTGACGTAGGTCACCACCAGCACCGCGTTGGTGCCGTAAATCTGTATCGGTGGCTGCGAATACACAAACAGCAGGCCAAAACCCATCAGGGATGCGGGAACCGCGATCGGAAGGGTGGCGAACAGGTCGATCGCCATGCGTGCGGGCCGGATGATGCGGGTCGACTGCAGCAAGGCGAAAGCCATGAGGAAACCCAACGGGATCAGAATGGCGATGCCAATCACCGACGTCTTGACGCTGGTCCAGATCGCGTCGACCAGGCCGACGTTCTTGAGTACCGAGGTCCAGTGGCGAAGCGTGAACTCCGGCACGACCAGAGACCCGGACCAAAAAGGCGATATGGACACGTAAATCAGCGCCAGCAAGGGCAATACCGTGGTCACCAGCAGGTAAATGCCAATCACGACGGCAGCCCAGGGGCGTGTCTCACGCACGTTGTACCTGGAACGCGCGGAAACCACAACGAATCGCCGCTGTTCGCCCAGCGCCAGCTTTTGCACCAGCACCACCAGCAAGCCAATGGCGAGTATCGGGAAGCCCAATGCGGCGCCCAGCCCGAAATCGATCGGATAACGCTCCGTGAGATAGAACATCTCCGTCGTCAGTACATCAATCTTTGCAGTGCGACCGAGCAGCAGTGGCGCAGTGAACTGGCCCAGCCCCAGCAGGAAAACCACGCCGGTGGCGAAGATGATCGATGGCCGAAGCAAGGGCAGCGTGATCGTGAAGAAACGCATGGCCGGCGACGCGCCGCAGGCCGCTGCTGCCGCCTCCAGTTCCTGACCCATGTTCTTGAGGCCGGTGAAGACGAATACATACACGAAAGAACTCAGCAGCAAACCGGTGATGATGATGATTCCGGTCACGCTGTAGATGTTGAAAGGCCCCTCTTCCATACCACCCATGCCCGGCAGCTTGCGCAGGATCATGTTGAGATAACCCACCTTGGGCGACAGCAGGAAAATCCAGCCTGTCACTGCGGCGACCGCCGGAACGACCAGCGGCAGCAGGGGCGCAACTTCGCCGATGCGCCGGACCCGCTCGGGCAGCATCGATGCACACCATGCCAGCAGCGTGCCGATGAACACGGCCAGAACGCTGGACAGGATCGCCAGCACGATGGTCGTCTGCAGGGTCGTGCCGATACGCGGCAGCGCCAGCACGCGCGCGAAGGCCGAACCGCCATCCACGAAGGCCCGCCACTGCAACTGCAAAATCGGCCACAGCACCAGGAAGCCGACCACCGTTGCCAGCACCATCCAGCCGGCCTGCGGAATGGCCTTTCGGCGCACCAGACCGCCCGTGCCCCACCACGCACGACCCGTGGCACTCGCAACCGTCATCGGCTCATCCCCCAGAACGGGCCGACTCGGCGGCAACGATCATGCAATTCGCGCGGTGGACTCAACGTGCACCGAACAGCTTGTTCCACTTGACCTCGAAGGCCTTCACAGATTCCATGTTGACCTTGTCCCAATCGACCAGCGTGAGGTTGATCTTGGCGATGTCGATGGAACCGGCAACGCCCGGCAACGGGCTTCCAGCCTCCTGATTGCCGACAAGTGCTGCCTGGCCGCGCGGCGAAAGAATGAAATCCAGTGCAACCAGCGCAGCATTGGGGTTCTTGGACCAACTCACCACGGCGGCGCCGTATGCGAAGCCGAAGGACGGGTTGGGGATCACGGTGCGCAGCGGCGCTTTCTGCGCATGCAAGGCGTTGTCGATCGGAATGATCGAGAAAGCGTTTACAGCGATTTCACCGGAGCCCGTGGAGTTGGTTGCGGCAACGGAACTCGGATACATCTTGACGTTCTGCGCCGCCAGTTTTTCGAGGTATCCGGGGTTGCTATCGTCCAGCCACTTGTAGAACAGCGACACCACTTCGGCCACCAGGGCCGTCGAGCCAACCTTGCCCTGCAGTTCAGGGCGCAGCAGATCCTGATACCCGGTGATCGGCGTCTTGACGAGATTGGTGTTGTAGTTCAAAACCCAGGGGGTCAGGCCCACCAGCGCAACATGTCCGCCCTTGATGAAGGCCTCCGGGTAGGCCGCGGTAGCCGGACCGACCGGCGCCTTCAGGTAACCCTTCTTCGCGCCCTCCATCGCCCAACGGACGTCGGCGGTCAACATCAGGTCGCCGCCTTCGACGCCAGGCGCCGTGCGCTCCTGCTCAAACTTGGCCGTTTGCGCGGAACCGATCACGCGCACCAGTTCCATCTTGATGCCGGGATTGGCGGCATTGAACGCAGCGACGATGCGATCATGAACAGACGGCGCCATCGTTGCATAAACAATGACCTTGCCTTCCTTGCGCGCAGCGTCCTGGATCTTGGTCCACTCGGCGGCGGGTACGTTGCGCGAGTTGGCCTGCGCAAGAGCCGAACCCATGGGCACAGCGGCCGCAAAAGCCAGGCCGGCCACCAGCGCCACGGCGCGGCGCTTGGAAAAAATAGGGCTGGAGTGGCCCGTGGGGGAGTTTTTCATGTCTTCCTCGTGAATGAACTTGTTGAATGCCGGCACACCGGATGAAGGAGCCGCCAGCCCTAGGTACCCGCTTCGAATGGCCGGGTTTATTGAATTGCCGAATATCCTGCGCACATTGCCTTTATATTTATCCTATCGCTTTAATATAATATCTCAAAATTCGCGGCTTCTCCGGTCCTTTGATGGGGATTTACACCGCCTGCACAAAATCCGCCAGGGTCTGGCCGGAATCCAGGACCTGAAGGCCAATCTGCTGGTTCCAGACCTGTTCCGCACCGTACGCCATGCGCCAGTCGTGCAAACGCCGCGTGATCAAACCCAGATCGAACTCGTCGGTCATGCCGATGGCCCCGTGCACCGCGTGGGCGGTTGCCGCAACCAGGCCCGCAGCTTCGCTGGTGCGCGATTTGGCAACCGCCGCCGCCAGCGGCGCCGGAGCGGGTCCGCCACCACGGAAGGCAGATTCCGCGGCGATCGCCGCGGCGAGCACATGTTCGGCCATCAGGCTGATTTGTTGCTGCACCGCCTGGAACTTGCCGATCGACTTGCCGAACTGGACCCGGTTGTTGCATTGCGCCAAAGCCATCTCGAAGGTGCGCTGCATCGCGCCACTGAGCAATGCGGACGTCAGGGCGGCGGCGTACGCCAGCAGTTGTCGCCCGCCAGTGTCGCCGACCACCACGATCGCCGTGTCGGTCGCCCACGCCAGATGCGCCACCAGGCTGCGCTGGTCGCCCACCGGATCACGGTGCACGTTTGCGCAGTCGAGCAACAACACCCGGTCGCCGTCACACGCCAATACATGGCCGGCCACCGCACCTGCGGGTACCTGCAGGCAGCGCAAACCGCCGCCAGCAGGACGCTGGCATTGCGTGGCGATGGTTGCCATGCCGTCGGGCAGATCGGGCACCAGGCCGCGCGCCACGATGGTCTGTGCGATGGGCAGTGGCGCGCCGTAACGTCCAAGGCATTCCAGCAACGGAAACAGCTCGGTCAGCGCGAGGCCGGCGCCGCCCTGCTCCTCACTGCGCAGCAGGTCGAGAAAACCCGCCTGCGCGATGGCGTTCCACAGGCCGGCGCCCGGTTCACCCGCCTCCAGGCGTCGAATGGCAGCGCTGGTGGCGTGGTCGGCCAGCAATGTGTCCAAGGCTTCGAGGAACATATGAGTCATCTCCGTCAGCGCAGGCCAAGGCCGCGTGCGATCATGCCGCGCAGAATTTCGCGCGTGCCACCGCGCAGCGAATAACTGGGCGCTATTTGGGTCACATAGGCCAATGTCGCCGCCAGCTCGCCCTCCAGCGCACTGCCGCTGGCGTCGCCCAAGCCCGATTCGATCAGCTGCGGAATCGCCTGCTCGAACTCGGTGCCCAGGTCCTTGATCAACGCCGACTCAACCACCGGGCTTTCACCCTTGGCCAGCCGTGCCGTGACGGTGATCGACATGTTGCGCAAGGTGGCCAGATGGGCGGCCAACCTGCCGATCGTGGCCGCATGGCTGCCACCGTCCGCACGCTCACGCAGCACCCGGATCCACAACTCCAGCAGAACGATGCTGGAGTAGATCCGCTCGGGACCGCTGCGCTCGAAGGCCAGCTCCGCATTGACCTGCGACCAGCCGCTGCCCTCGGTGCCCACCAGGGCGTTCGGGTCGAGCTGCACGTTGTCGAAGAACACCTCGGAAAAGTGCGCGTCGCCGCTCAGGTCGCGAATCGGGCGCACCGTCACGCCCGGCAGCGACAGGTCGATGATGAACTGCGACAGGCCGGCCTGTCGGTCTTCCTTCTCGCCCGAGCTGCGCACCAACGCAATCATGTACTGGCAATGGTGCGCATTGGTGGTCCAGATCTTTTGTCCATTGAGCAGCCACCCCGCGTCGTTGCGGCGCGCGCGGGTGCCCACGCTGGCAAGGTCGGAGCCGGCGTTGGGTTCGCTCATGCCAATGCAGAAAAACGCCTCGGCGCGGCAGATGCGCGGCAGGAAAAAGGCCTTTTGCGCGTCATTGCCGAACTTCAGGATCAGCGGCCCGCTCTGGCGATCGGCAATCCAGTGGGCCGCTACCGGCGCGCCAACGGCCAACAGTTCCTCCACCAGCACATAACGTGAGAACGCGTCGAGGTTGGCGCCACCATACTGGGTTGGCAACGTCACGCCAACCCAGCCCCGTTGCGCCAACCGGCGGCTGAAGGCGGCGTCGAACCCCATCCAGGAGCGTGCGCGTACATGCGCTGGCGCGGGTTCGAGTGCCTCGGCCAGGAACATCTTGACCTGCGCGCGCATCACCTCTGCCTGCGGCGGCAATTCCGCCAGCCTCAGCTGGCCCAACAGACTGGACACGATTTCTCCTTTGGGTTGCAGGGCACACAGGGCGCACCTTCGGCTGCATTTGCAGTTAAAAATATATCCGCACAGCGCCTAGCATATAGTCATTGCGTACTTCACCGCCAACGAACAGGAAATTCCATGCCCGACTTCTTGCTGTACGAGCAGGACGCCCATGTCGTCACGCTCACCATGAACGAGCCCGAGCGGCGCAACCCGCTCACCGGCAACACGGCGGTGCCGGAGTTCCTCGCGGCGATCGAGCGGATCCATGACGATCAGGATGTGCGCGTCGTCATTCTCACCGGCGCCGGGAGCGCATTCTCGTCCGGCGGCGATGTGCGCAACATGTTGCGGCAGTCCACCGGCGAGGTGTCGGGGATGCAGATCCGCCATGAATACCGCACCGGCATACAGCGGCTTCCGCTGGCCCTGTTCAACCTGGAGGTGCCCGTGATTGCCGCCGTCAATGGCGCTGCCGTCGGCGCCGGCCTGGACCTGGCCTGCATGTGCGACGTGCGTATCGCCTCGGACAAGGCCAAGTTCGCCGAGAGTTTTGTCAAGCTCGGCATCATCCCGGGCGACGGCGGCGCCTGGTTGCTGACCCGCCTGATCGGCCTGTCGCGCGCGGCTGAAATGGCATTCACCGGCGACACCATCGACGCCCGGCAAGCCGAACAGTGGGGCCTGGTGTCGCGTGTCGTGCCACCCGAAGAACTGATGCCGGCGGCGCGCGCATTGGCCGATCGCATGGCGGCCAACCCGGGCCATGCAGTGCGCCTGGCAAAACGCCTGTTGCGCGAATCTCTGCATACACGGCTAGACACTTTGCTTGAGATGGCGGCCGCCTTCCAGTCGCTGGCGCACCAGACGCAGGACCATCGGGAAGCGGTAGCAGCGTTTCTGGAAAAACGCCCACCCGTGTTCAAGGGCTGATGGTGCAATATATCCGCGCGATCACTTTTCGCCTAGAATAAAAAAACAGGAAACAAAGTTTCCACTCAAGAAACAATGTCTCCGATGCAACGGTTCGTGCTGCGGCTTGTTCGTGTTCCGGCTTATATACCCCGGCCAGGCCTCATGCCAGTGCCTGCAGACATGTTGTTCGCGCCAGGCGGCCGCGTTGACCGGCCGTCACGGCACATCCTTTCCATCCCTACCCGCTTTACCAGGCACGCACCATGAAAATCGACCCGGCCGGCATGGACTTCCGCGATCTTCACCATCTGCTGGCGGGCGCGGTGGTGCCCAGGCCGATTGCGCTGGTGTCGACGCAGGGACAAAACGGCGTCTACAACGTCGCACCGCTGAGCTCCATCAGCATCGCGTGTGTCAAGCCACCGATGTTGTCGTTCTCGCTTTCCACCCGCCGGCGCAAGGGTGGTGAGAAAAAGGACACCCTGCGCAACATTGAATTCGCCAAGGAATTCGTGGTCAATGTCCCGGTTGTCGAAAGCATGGCAGCGGCCATGAACAAGTCGGGTGCCGAGTTTCCCGAGGACGTCAGCGAGTTCACCGAAACCGGACTGACGCCGGTCAAGGCCGACATCGTGGCTGCGCCGATGGTGCTGGAGTCGCCAGTGAATTTCGAGTGCCGGCTGGTCCGGATCCTGGAATTTGGTGAGCACCCGAGCATCTCCAGCCTGGTCATCGGAGAAGTGGTGAGGGCCCACGTGCGGGACGAGTTCTTCGTCAACGGACAACTGCAATCGGACAAGATGCAGGCGATCGGGCGGCTGCTCGAGCCCTACTGCCGCACCAACGAGATCTTCGAGTTCAACGTCGAGTACACGTTGTAGGCGATGGCGCGCGGCCGCGCGCGGCGCCCGGCACAACGATCCGATACCTTGGCGCGGAGTTGGTTGCGAGGGATGTCAGGCCAGCGGCAAGGAATCGCGATAGGCCTGCACATAGTGTGCGACCGAGCGGTGGAAATTCTGCGCCCCGCCCTCGTTGCGGCCGAACAGGATCTCGGTGTTCGCGCCGGACTGCAGCCCCTCCTGGATGCTGAAGCTGGTCGAATAATCCTCGTCGCGCACGATCTTGGCGTACAGCACGATGCGCTCCTGCATCGCCTGCAACTGTTCCGGCGTGTCCTGCGATGGATCGCGCGGGTTGACATGGATCTGGTTCGTGATGCAGCGGTCCGGTGCGATCGGAATCATCTGCGAGACGAGCCCGCCATGTTTGTCCGCCGAGATCGAGATGTGCGGAAACAGGGTCCGCACCGCATGGAAATACTTGTCGCCCCACTCGGACTCGGGCACGTCCTTCATCTTGAGCATCAACTGCGGATCATTGCCCCAGGCATTGCCGGCCATACGCTGGTGCGGGCCCGAGGGCAACGGTCCGTAGCGGTCGTACAGCGACACCGACGTGGAACTCTCCCGGTTCCAGAATTCGAACAACGTGTGGCGGTGCAGGAACGGTATGTGGTAAGACTCGAGGTATCCGTCGTGGGTGATCTTCCAGTTCGCGCTCTCGAGTTGCGACCTGCCATGCACGAACCATTTGTCGGCCTCCAGACCGGCCAGTTCATGCAGCATGTCGCCCAGGTAGTCCTCGATGTCGAACGTCCTGCCGCGGCTGATGCAGACCCAGACGAAGCCGGCGCGCTCCTCGCACGCCAATTGCGCGAGGCCCCTCTGGTCCTTGTCGAACTCGCCGAACTTGCGCGGGTCGGCCACCGCCAGCAACTGGCCCCCGGTGCTGAAACGCCAGGCGTGGTAGGGGCAGGTGAAACCCTTGACCTTGCCGGTTTCGTCATGGGTCTGGGTGACCGCGCGGCCGCGGTGCGAGCAGGCGTTGATGAAGGCCCGCACGCGCATGTCATCCCCGCGCACGATCAGTACCGGCACGTCCAGCACCTTGATCGCCTTGTAACAGCCCGGCTGCGGCAACTCGGCGCTCAGGGCCAGCATCAACGGCACCCGGCGGAAGATGGCGTTCATCTCCTCTTCCCAACTGCGCGGGCTGTATGACTCCACCGGAAGGCGGTAGATGGCATCGGTTGCATCCGTCGTACCGGCCTGGGCGTGGGCGACTGCGCGCCCGACCATCGTCTTGATCTGCTGCTGAACATACTGCGACTGCGCCATATCTGCCTCCTGCTCAAACTGTCATACATGTGTTCGGCGCGCTGCGGCTCGAACGACCTTGCCCAGCACGCAGTTGCAACCCCATAGGCCGTAGCCGCAAGAAGCGCTGGCGCCGAGCGGCCATTGTGCAATAGAATGAAATCGAAAGAAACCAAGTTTCCCAATATTTGTAAATTTGTTCTTTACGGAAACGTCGTTTCCCCTTAGGACACAACAGAGGAGCATGAACCACCATGGAAACCGCGCAACTCTTGATTCAAAACGCCAACCTGATCGACGGCACCGGCGCACCGTCACGCCGGGCCTCCGTGCTGGTGGTCGGCGACACGATACAAGCCGTCGGCGAGGCGGCGGATGCAGCGGCCGCGCCGACGGCGAAACGCATGGACGCCAGCGGCCTGTCGCTGATGCCCGGCCTGATCGATGCCCATGTACACAGCACGTTCGACAACGCGGCGGGCCACGACGAGTTGTTCTACCACCGCCGCCCGGGCATGGCCGCCATCACGGCGGCGCGCAACGTGCGGCACATGCTCACGGCTGGTGTCACGGGTTTCTGCGACCCCGATTCGCTGTTCGACCTGGGCGTCGACCTCAAGGAGGCCATCCAGTACGGCGTGATCGAGGGCCCGCGCATGGCCGTCGGCGGTTATGCGTTGATGACCTCGGTGGGGGGTGCTGCCGGCCGGTTGATGCCTGAAAAGGGCATCATGGCCTATGCCGTGTTGCTGCAGGGCAAGGACGAGATCATGGCCGAGGTGCGACGCCAGATCAAGATCGGCTGCGACTGGATCAAGGTGCACGTCACCGGTTCGCTGACACACCGGCGCAGCGAAGGCGAGTTCGTCACGTTCACGATGGACGAGCTGCGCACGATCTGCGACCTCGCGCACAGCTTCGGCGTCCCGGTGATGGGGCATTGCCGCGGCGCGCATTCGGTTAAGTTCGCCTGTGAGGCCGGCTTCGACCAGATCGTCCACGCCACGCTGATGGACGACGAGGCCCTCGATGCGGTGGTCAAGCACAAGGCCTTCCTCGTCCCGGCCCTGACCTTCCAGGCCAACCTGATGGAATTTGGCGACGCGATCAATGCCAGCCCGGTGATGCAGGACATCTTCCGGCGCGAGATCGAGGCCAGCTCGGAAATGCTGGCCAAGGCGTACAAGGCCGGCGTGCCGGTGTTGTGCGGCACCGAATCCGGCTTCTCGGTCACGCCCTACGGAGAATGGCACTACCGCGAGCTCGAGGTGTTCGTCAAGCACCTGGGCCTGTCGCCGCTGCAGGCGATTCGCTGCGCCACGCAGTATGGCGCGCTGGCGATTCGCCTCAAGGACAAGACCGGCACCATCGAGGCCGGGCGCCTGGCCGACCTGCTGCTGATCGACGGCGATCCATCGAAGGACGTCACCGTGATCGGGCGGCGCGACAAATTGCGCATGGTGATGCTCGGCGGCAAGTCGATCGAGCTCGATCGCACCGAGCCCCAGCGCACTGCATTGCCTGAATGGCGGGTGCACGAATTCGGCAGCATCCTTTCCAAGGAGGTGGTGTCGCGGGCACGCGGCGGGCAGCCGATTGGCGGCCAGGGCACGCACTGATGGCCGGTCCCGGCGCGCCGGTCGATGGCAGCCGTAGCGGCATGATCTTCGCGCTGCCGGCCGGCCCGCTCGTGGATGACCGGCGCACAACGGCGAACCGTGGCGCCGGTAACCGACAAGCCATGGAATACCGGATGCACGCTGCCTGGACCACCGTCATCGATGTCGGTGGCGGCATGGGCCTGGGTGCTGCCAAGCTCTGAGGCGCGCCGCCGGCATCCCCGATTTCCCTATTCCCCTATTTCTCTCTTTCGCACAACACCGCTGACCCCATGACGACAACCACCACCAAAGACCTGCTGGCACCTGCCATCTCCGACGACGCGCTGGAGCAGGCCCGGGCCCTGATCGGCATGCCGATCCGCATCGAGCAATGGAACCATGAGGCCTCACGCGACGTCATCCGCCACTACGCCTGGGGCATCGGCGACGACAACCCGATCTATTCGGACCCGCCATACGCGGAAAAGACCCGCTGGGGGGGCATCATCGCCCCGCCGACTTTCTTCTTCGGTATCTGGGATGCGGTCGTCGCGCCGGGGCTGCCCGACGTGCAGTGGTACTACTCGGGCATCGACGCCGAGTTTTACCATCCGATCCGGCGCAACGACACCATCACCGCATCGGCCGAGTATGTCGACGCCCAGCCGCTCAAGGGCAAGACCGTGGCCAACATGCTGGTGCAGACCGGCGATGTGCGTTACCACAACCAGGACGGGCAACTGGTGACCAAGGTGTTGTCACACTGCTTCCGCGTCGCCCGTTCGTCGGCCAAGGGTGGCCTGAGTTACGCCCCGCGCGAAAAACATGTTTTCAGTGCCGACGAGTTGGCCGCGATCGCCCAGGCCCAGGTCAACGAAACCGTGCGCGGCGCCGAGGTACGGTACTGGGACGATGTCGAGATCGACAGCGCGTTGCCGGACGTCGTGCGCGGGCCGATCAACCAGCTCGACATGACGACCTATTACTGCGGCGCAGTCGGCACCTCGGGCTACAAGTCGACCAAGTTGCGCTGGAAGTACCGGAACTGGGCCAACCACGACCCCGAGCGGCTGCCCAACAACTACGACAAGAGTTATTACGGCGCAGCGGTGTTGCCCAGCATCGGCCACCAGGACGCCAAGGTCGCCACCGTCGATCTCGGCATGCCCGGCCCCTACGACAACGGCCCGCAACGCTGCGGCATGCTCACCACGGTGGCAACAAACTGGATGGGCGACAGCGGCTTCGTGCGCAGCCTCGGCATCCGCCTGAAGATGCCGGTCATCTTCGGTGACTGCAACTATTTCAAGGGCAAGGTGACCGGCAAGCGCAAGGTCGATGGCACCGGCCTGGTCGACATCGAATTGTGGGGCGACAACCAGCTCGGGCAACTGACGATCAAGGGCTCGGCTGTCGTCGAGTTGCCCTGCCGCTGATGGCGCCGATGGTGATCGGCCACGGATGAACGCCCTCTCTCGCCTGTTGCGGCCGGCCAGCATCGCGCTGGTGGGCGCCTCGCCCGATGCCGGCAAGCTGGCTGGCCGCCCGCTGTCCTACCTGCAGCGTTACGGCTTCCGCGGCCGGATCTTTCCGGTGAACCCGAAACACGCGCAGATCGATGGTGTGCCGTGTTACGCGTCCATCCCGGACCTGCCGCGCGACATCGACCTGGCGCTGATCCTGCTGCCGGCGCACGGCGTGGCCCAGGCGCTCGAGGATTGCGCCCGACAGGGTGTGGCCAGCGCGATCTCGATCGCCGGTGGCTTCACCGAAGCCGGTGCCGCGTCAGAGCAGGATAAGCTGACCGACATCTGCCGACGCCATGGCATTCGCATGGTCGGGCCGAATTGTGTCGGTCTGCTGCATCCGGCACACGGCATCACGGCCACGTTCTCCAGCGAGCTCAAGCATGCGATGCCGCGCCCTGGCAAGGTAGCGCTGCTGACCCAGTCCGGTGCATTGGGTAACGCCCTGCTGCAAAGTTTCAACGACATCGGACTGGGCCTGGCCTACTGGGTCTCGACCGGCAACGAAGCCGACGTCGGCGTACTCGAGCTGGTCGAACACGCGATCGGGGACGATCAGGTCGAACTGATCGCCTTGTATGTCGAAGGCTTCAAGCAGGGTTCGCGCCTGCCCGGTCTGGCGCGCCTGGCACGCGCGGCAGGCAAGGCCATCGTCGTTCTGCGCGCCGGCCGGTCTCAGCAGGGTCGGGCGGCAGCGGTATCACACACCGGCAAGCTGGCGGGTGCATGGAAAGTCTGGCGCGATGTGGCCCAGCAGGCGGGGCTGATCTGCGTCGATTCGCTCGATGAAATGCTCGACGTGATCGCTGCATTCGAACTCTACGGGCATCCGGCGCAAGACGGTGCATCGGGCCTGGGCGTGTTGACCATCTCCGGCGGCCTGGGCGTCTTGATCTCCGACGCCGCAGCCGACGTCGGCGTATCCATTCCGCCATTTGCTGCTGCCACACAGGAACAGTTGCGCAGCGTGCTGCCGGCCCAGATGACGGTCGCCAACCCGGTCGATACCGCGCTTTTCACCGACGAGAAAGGTTACGCGTTGTGTGCCCACGCAGTACTGCACGACACCCATATCGGCACCCTGCTGCTGGTGCTGACCAGCCTGGCCCACGACTACCAGGCCTTGTTGCCCTGGCTGGTCCGGTGCGGCAGCGAAGCCCGCGCCATCGGCAAGCGACTGGCGGTGTCCTACCTGTCCTCGTCCGACACGTTGCAGGCGCAGGATCGCCGCCAACTGGTGCGGGCCGGCGTCCTGGTGCTGCCCACGGCCGAACGTGTTGTCATGGCACTGGGCCGGCGGGCGATGGCAGCGCGGGTACTGCCAGCCGCGCAGACCAGTTTGGCTCCCGCCACCGCCAGCAGCACAGCGGCGGAGTTCGTCACGCTGGCGCGAGTTCCTGCCGTGCCCGAGCTCATCGTCACCGACTGCGCGGCAGCCCAGGTGTTCGCCGACCGTGCCGGTTACCCGGTGGTGCTCAAGGTGGTGTCGACCGACATCGCCCACAAGACGGAAGTCGGTGGCGTCGCCCTCGATCTGTCTGATGCGCATGCCCTTGAGCAGGCTTGGGCGCGGATGCGGCATTCGGTGGCCACCAAGGCACCGCAAGCCGTGGTCACCGGCTACTCCGTGCAGCCGATGATGCGCGACGGATTCGAGCTGATCGTCGGTTGCTCGATCGACCCGGAACTTGGCGCCGTACTGATGGTGGGCGCTGGCGGCATCTGGGCCGAGGTGCTGGACGACGTGCGTTTCCTGGCGCTGCCCGCAAGCCGGGCCGAGATCGCCGCCGCGCTCGACAGCCTGCGCATCGCGCCGATCCTGCGTGGCGCACGCGGCCAACAGCCGCTGGATGTGGATGCGGCGGTCGCGGCCATTCACACACTGGCACTGCAATTCCATGTCGATGACTGGATCGCCGAAGTGGACCTGAACCCCCTGCTCGTGCGCCCGCAGGGCCTGGGTGTCGTGGCACTCGACCTGCTCGTGGTGCCGCGCGACACGTCAACCCGGAGTCACCATGACGACCACGCACCGCACCACTGAAAACGATCAGGACATCGGCCCGGCCGGCGCGGAGCCGATGAAGTCACTGCGCACCGGGCTGCGCATACTGCTTGAATTCGAACGCAACCAGCGCGACTTCGGCGTCACCGAGCTGGCGCAACGCTGCGCCCTGTCCAAGAGCCAGGTGTCCAAGATCCTCAGCGCCCTGGTCGACAGCGGCCTGGTGGTGCAGAACCCGGTCAGCCGCACCTATTCGGTGGGCATGCGTTGTTATGTGCTGGGCTCGCGCTTCACGACCTACGACAACCTGTGCCAGGCCGCGACGCCGGTGATGCGCGAGTTGCTCAACCGCACCGGCCATAGTGTGCGCCTGTCGGTGCCCGACGGGGACGACACCTTGTACCTCATCGGGCTCGAAGGTCCGATGTTCATGGATACCGGTTGGCGCTCGGGCAGCCGCATCGCGTTTGGCGCCTCGTCCGTCGGGCGGGTGCTGATGGCGTTTCTCGATCCGGCCACCACGCGCAGGCTGCTGGACCTGCCGGTGCCCGTACTCACGGAGCATACGGTGACCGATCGCGCCGCGCTCGAGGGCATCGTTGCAACGGCGCGGCGCACCGGTTACTGCGTGCAGCGCAATGAGACCTCGCTGGGCCTGGGCGTGGTCTCGGTGCCCCTGTTCAAGACTGGCCAGACCATTGTGGGCGCGCTGGGTCTGGCCTTTCCGTCGCACCATGTCGGCAAGGAGACGGAGCGGCCATTGGTCGACGCCCTGCATGAGGCGGCGCGAACGATTTCCCAGCGGCTCGGTTGTGAGGTCTATCCGTTCGGCGCAGCGGGCCCGAGGCCATCGATGGGCGACAACCAGCAGCTGGAGATGTCGGGGACGACGACAGGGTAGGCAGGCCAGGGCCCGATCAGGGCCTTGGCGTAGCGCCTACTTGTGTACCTTCGCCCTTCGGGCTGCGGTGCGAGCGCCTTGGGAGCGGCCCGGCGGCGCCTACTTGTGTACCTCCGCCCTGCGGGCTGCGGTGCGAGCGCCTTGGGAGCGGCCCGGCGGCGCCTACTTGTGTACCTCCGCCCTTCGGGCTGCGGTGCGAGCGCCTTGGGAGCGGCCCGGCGGCGCTCATGCCGTCATCTTTGCTGGCGACTGCGTCACCCAGGCGTCCGGCCCCCAGGGTGTCACCGGCGCATCGTCTGCCGACTGGAAGCGCTCGGGGAGATCCTCGACCATGTTCCAGGTTGCGGAGAGACGGCCGAAACCGACACAGATGGCGCACCAGGTTCCCAGTTCGACGACTTCCTTCTCCGTGAAGTGCTGCGCAAGCTCGGCATACAGGGCGTCGCCGATCGCCAGATGGTTGTTCGCCATCAGGTCGGCGTAACGCAGCGCCACGCGTTCGGACTGGGTCAGGTCGCTGGCTTCCTCGGGCTTCTCGAGCGAACACACCAGTTCCTCCGATACGCCGTCAGCGACCGCGTCGGCATACCGCATCGCCATGCAGCTGCGGCACTGGTTGTGGAATGCGATCCGCAGCCGCACCAGCTCGCGCAGCCGTTCGGACAACACCGCATGTTGCTTGAAGGCAGCGGTGAAACGCACATAGGCCTTGGCCAATGGCGGATGGTGCGCCCGCACACTGGTCGGACGCATCTCGCGTTCGCTCTTGTGGTCGGCACCGAGCATGGCACGCAGTTCGGGGTCGAACGCGTGCAGGGGCAAGGATCGCAGCCGCGGCATATTTTTTCTCCTGTCGCAGGTGATTGGAAGTTCAATGCCGGGCGGCAGCCACTGCGGGCGCCGGCGCCGGGCGGCTGTCGATGTAGGTCTGCAACCGATCCGGCAGGTCGGCCAACTGCGGCGCGGTTCCCGGCCAGCGCACGCGCATCGGTTCGGCCAGCCCATCGGCAACCTCGTCGAACGGCAATACGTAGCGGAACTTGACATCGCGCTGCTGCAACACCCAGCCGGTCGATGTCCGCACATACCGGTCGAGGTAGCGCAGCGCAATACGTATGGCCTTGCCGTCGATGCACAACTCGGCATGGCCATTGACCGCGCCGCGGGCGTGATCGTCCGACTCGAAATCGAAATGCCACGTATGGGCGTAGTGTGAACTGGTCGTATAGGCCGAGAGCCGCTCGCGATAGAAATCGACGACCGCTTGCCGCCCCTTGATGCCGCAAAAAGCACCGTCGCTCGCAAACAGTTTGCCGATGGTGTCGAAATCGCGGTCATCGACGGCCATGCCATATCGGGACAACAGTTCGGCCAATTGCTGGCGGTCGTCGACGCGGCGCACCAAGCGCGCGAGTTCATGCGGGTCGGGTTGATCGGCTGACATCGTGTCTCCTGTTCTGGATGAAGCCTGCAGTTTATGACGGGAGCAGTCGCACCGTCCTGCGTCGGCTAACATCTGGCACACATTTTTGCATGGGGACACCATGGGTGCGGGTCCGGTCATCATCGAGGGCGCCATCATCGAAGAACACTGCGATCCCCGGCGCACGCCGACCAACCTGGAATTGCTTGAAGAGGCCAGGGCCTTGTGTGCATCCGTGGGCCGCCCCGAACCCTCCCGCACGGGCGCCGAGCCAGTAGCCGGGCGGGATCGGGGCGCACACCCATCCCGAAGCCGAATCTGGCCATGACCATGAATACGAAACGCCTGGCGTTGCCGATCCTGATCGGATCGAGCCTGTGCGCGTTCGTTGTGCTCGCGCAACCGAAACCACTGCCGGTGCCGACACAACCGGTGATTCTGACCATCGATGGTGCGATCGGTGTGCACAATGCCAAGGGCGCTGTACGCGCGCATGCACACAGCTGCTTTCGATCGCCGCATCCTGTGCTTCGAGGTGACGGAAACCTCCGCCATCACCCATCTGCAGCAATCGATCGTTTTCTTCGAGCGGCTGCGCACCTTGGGTACACGCGTGGCGCTGGACGACTTCGGCAGCGGCATGTCCTCTTTCGCCTACCTCAAGAGCCTGCCAGTCGACGTTCTCAAGATCGACGGGCAGTTCATGCGCCAGCTCGAGCGCGACTCCTACGACCAGGCCGCAGTGCGCGCGATCTGCGACGTGGCGCAGGCCACCGACAAGCGGACAGTGGCCGAGGGTATCGAGTCCGAGGCGGTGGCAGCCATGTTGCGCAGCTTCGGGGTGGATTACGGCCAGGGTTTACTGTGGCACACGCCGGAGCCGCTGGGCACGCTGCTGCGCGCAGCGCCGCACAACTCCATCAGTACAACACGCGCGCCCGACTGAGCCGGAAAACAACGGCCGCAGCACTCACCCGTGCACGCCTTGTGGCGGCGATAGCTGACCTTGAGCGCCCCGGGCAGCCCTGGGGCGGCTACAACACCTCGATCAATTTTGCCTGCGCGAACTGCGCGCGATCCCAGAGGGCGTCGGTGCTGGAGTTGTGGCGCAGCAGCAGCGACTGCACCAGCGGCTCGAGCGGCGTTGCCCGCGGATCGACGAGCAATACGTAACGCGGACCGTCTTCGCTGGCATCGTCGTCCAGCCGGGCCACCCAGTCCAGTTCCACCAGCGCCTGCAGCGCCGAATCGATACCCAGCGCGCTCACGCGCAGCGCCTTGGCCAGCTGCGACATCGTCAGGCCGCGGCTTGGCAGGCCGCGCGCCTGCTGCAGCAGACGCAAGGTCTCCAGCGCCAGCTGGAACTGCCAACCGGCGCCCAGGCCACGCCGGGCCACACCCGCCATCAGGCTGGGCAAATAGGCCGCGATGACCGCGCCCAGCAGGATGATGACCCAAGCCAGGTAGATCCACACCAGCAAAATGGGCACCGTGGCGAAAGTGCCGTACACCACCGAATAGGTCGGGACCTGGGCCAGGTAGATCACCAGCAGCCGCTTGGCCAACTCCATGGCCACGGAGGCGAACAGGCCGCCCGCCCAGGCGTGCGACCACTTGACCTGGGTGTTGGGCACGTACCGGTACATGGCGGCCGCTCCAAAGGCCAGCACCAGGAACTGCGCTGCGTCGAGCAGCAAGCCGATGCTGCCGAGCGCGCCACCAGACAGGCTGCGCGACAGGCCCACCGCATACGACGTCATCGTGATGCTGGCACCCAGGACCAGCGGGCCCAGCGTGATCGCCGCCCAGTAAACCAGCACGCGCCGGGCCAGCCGGCGTTTGCGCCGCACCCGCCAGATGCCGTTGAGTGTGCGGTCGATGGTCACGATCAACGCCAGCGCGGTCACGAGCAGGAGCACCAGGCCTACACTGCCCAACTGGCTGGCCTGCTTGGCGAACTGGGTCAGATAACCGAGCACCTGGCGCGCAATCGTGTCGGGCACCAGGTTGTCGACCAGCCAGCGCTGCAGCACCACCTGCAGCTTGCCGAACATCGGGAACGCAGTGAAGACCGCCAGCGTCACCGTGAACAGCGGCACCAGCGCAATTGTGGTGGTGAAGGTCAGGCTGCTGGCGGTCAGTCCGAGTCGGTCTTCGCGGAATCGCTCGCGCAGTGTGAGGACCGTGTTGGCCCAGGGAAATCGGGTCAGGTCGTCCAGCAAGGACTGCAGCCAGGGAGGAGATTGCATGGCCGGTATGATGCCACCGGATGAAACAGCCCCCACGCTCAATGCGTTCGCTGCCCCCCGAAGGGGCCGTCAGTCCCTTCGGAACAGCCGGGCAGTACTGAAATGCTAGCAACCTCCGCCTCCACCTTGACCGTATCCCTCACCCGAACCCTGGCTGTGGGAAGCCTTGTTGCAATGATCCTGCTGGGTCTGGCATGGGAATTGTGGCTTGCGCCGCTGCGCCCGGGTGGCTCCTGGCTGGCGCTCAAGGTGCTGCCGCTGTGTATTCCGCTGGCCGGCCTGCTCAAGAACCGCATGTACACCTACCGATGGGTGAGCCTGGTGGTCTGGCTCTACTTCACCGAAGGCGTGGTGCGCGCCTGGGGCGACAAGCCGCCCGGCAACTGGCTGGCCCTGACCCAGGTGGTATTGTGCGTGACGCTGTTCGTCGCTTGCGCGCTGCATGTGCGGCTGCGACTGCGCAACGCCGTACCCTCCGCGGCGGCCGAATCCTGAAGCCTGCTCCGCCTGCCTGCCCCATGCCTGACCACATCCGCCCGCTGCTCGATGGCCTGCGACACATCGTCGGTGCCCCTCATGTCCTGACCCACGATGACCCCGGCGCCGATCTGGCTGCGTGGGAGCAGGACTGGCGCAAACGCAGCCGCGGCACGGCACTGGCTGTGGTACGTCCGGCCGCAACCACGGAGGTGGCGGAGATAGTCGGCTTGTGCGCAGCGATGCAGTCCGACACTGGCGTCAGCATCGTGCCGCAGGGCGGCAACACCAGCATGGTGGTGGGCGCGGTGCCCGATGGGTCGGGCCGCCAGGTGGTGCTGAACCTGCAACGGATGAACCGGATCCTGACGCTCGATGCCGGCAACCTGACGCTGACAGCCCAGGCTGGCTGCGTGCTGCAGAACCTGCAGCAGACCGCGCGCGAGGCTGGTTTCCTGTTCCCGCTCAGCCTGGCGGCCGAAGGCAGCTGCACCATCGGCGGCAACCTGGGCACCAACGCCGGCGGCACCCAGGTCGTGCGTTACGGCAACACCCGCGACCTGTGCCTGGGGCTGGAAGTGGTCACCGCCCGGGGCGAGATCTGGAACGGCTTGAGCGGCCTGCGCAAGGACAACACCGGTTACGACCTGCGCAACCTGTTCATCGGCTCGGAAGGCACGCTGGGCATCATCACCGCCGCCACCATGAAGCTGGTACCGCTGCCGGCGGCCCAACTGACCGCCTGGGCTGCGGTGCCGTCAATGGACCACGCGGTGGCCTTGCTCGGCCTGGCGCACCAGACGCTGGGCGCCGGCCTGACCGGCTTCGAGGTCATGGGGCAGTTCGCGTTGTCACTGGTGGCGCGCCACATGGCGCAGTCGACGGTGCCACTGTACGAAACGACGCCCTGGTGCGTGCTGCTGGAAGTGTCCGACCACGAGTCGGAGACCCATGCCCGCGCCCAGTTCGAGCGCCTGCTGGAGGCCGGCATGGAACAGGGCTGCATCACCGATGGCGTAGTGGCCGAGAGCATCGCCCAGGCCAGGGCCTTGTGGCAGATCCGCGAGAACCTGCCGATCGCACAGGCGATGGAAGGGCTGAACATCAAGCACGACATCTCGATCCCGATCTCGCGTATTCCCGAGTTCGTGCGCACCACCGACGCCTTGCTGGCCAAGGCCCTGCCCGGCATCCGCATGGTCGACTTCGGCCACCTGGGCGACGGCAACCTGCACTACAACGTGCAGGCGCCCGAGGGTGTCGATGCTGCCGCTTTTCTGCGCGACCACGAGACCATGGTCAACACGCTGGTGTTCGAGTCCGTGGCGCAATTCGGTGGCTCGATCTCGGCCGAGCATGGCATCGGCAGCCTGAAGGTCGACAAGCTGCCTGCTTACAAGCCGCCGGTGGCGCTGGACATGATGCGATCGATCAAACGGGCGCTGGATCCGACGAACCTGATGAATCCGGGTCGGGTGCTTCGCCTGTAGCCGTCCACCATGACCGCACCCCTGCCCGATGGCCTCTTCTCCGACGAACACGGCATCGCCCGTTGCACCTGGTGCCGCTCCACGCCGGTGTACCGCAACTACCATGACACCGAATGGGGCTTCCCGGTGGCAGACGACCGGCGATTGTTCGAGAAGATCTGCCTGGAAGGTTTCCAAAGCGGCCTGAGCTGGCTCACCATCCTGAACAAGCGCGACATGTTTCGCCGCGCCTTCGCGAATTTCGACATCGATGCACTGGCGCAATTTGGCGATGCCGACGTCGCGCGACTGGTGCTCGACACCGGCATCGTGCGGCATCGCGGCAAGATCGTATCCGCCATCGACAACGCCCGGCGCGCACTCGCGCTGCGCGACGCATGCGGTTCGCTGGCCGCCTATTTCTGGCGCATGGAGCCAGACCCCGCAACCCGCCCGCCGCGCATGACCCGCGACGCCTTGAAGGCACTGACCACCTCGGCCGAATCGATTGCCTTGTCGAAGGACCTGAAGCAGCGTGGCTGGAGTTTTGTCGGCCCGACCACCATGTATGCATTCATGCAGGCGATGGGACTGGTGAACGACCATCTGGACGGATGCGCCGCCCGCGATCACGCGCTCGCGGCCCGTCAGGCGTTCACACCGCCGCGCTGAGATCGAATCGCGACGGCTTCAGCCGCCGCCCGACCGATCGTAGGCAGCGGCCTTCGGCAAACCGATCTGGTCCAGCAATGCCGCCCGCTGCGCGCGCAAGCCGGCGTCAGTCGGGTTGCGTTCGATCAGTTTTGACAACGCACCGATGGCGTCATACCAGAGCCCGGCCTCGGCATAGACGCCCGGTGCGGCGCGCTCACCGGCGGCGGCTGCGCGCGCCTGTACCGCGGGATCCGGCACGACGAAGCGGATGGCGCCGCCGCTGGTGACGTCCTTGGAGCGTTGCCCGGAGTCCTGCACCGCCGACACGAACCATTCGTAGTCGGTGTCGGGCTTGAGCGTGATGCCGTGTTGTGCCAGGTCGATGGACAACATGCCGCCCTTGGTCTGCACGAGGTTCTTTGCCAGCACCGGCACTTCGGCCGAATCCGCGATCAGTGTCACCTCGACTGCCGTGTTCGACGGCTGGGAGGCATACCAGTACAAGGTGGGCTGCGCCTGCGTCGTCAGGCCGGTCTGGTCCGGCGCCAGCACGTTCAGCACCAGGCCGGTGTCGCCGGTGCCGCGGGTGGCCCCGCCCACCCGCCGGGCGGGCGCGCCACGCAAGGGCGGTTTGTAGACGAAGTTGCCGGCAGAACTATCGGACGCTGCGGCCGCGGCCTGCGCCTGCACGGTGGCAGGGGCGAGCAGGAACAGCAGCGCGGCAAAAACAAGGGAAAACGTCGACACGATCGGCATGGGATGTTCCTTGTGGTGAACCGATGCGAACCTCTGCGGGTGCGCAGTCGGGCAGTATAGGGTTGACGCAGCTCCATGCCAACCCGCGCGCGTGTCGCGCCCGCGCATCTGCCGGGACACCGCGCCCGGACATGAAAACGACGCACCACGCGGTCTATTGCGTCGCCGCGCCGCCGGCGTGTTCCCCTTCGACGCGGTAGACCGTGACCATGGTTTCCTTGCCCTTGAGTTTGAGCCCGCCCACGGCATTGGTGATGAAACCGGCGCCGATACGCCGCGCGGTCTCCTCGGAAATCAGCACCCGGCTGATCGCATCCGGCGCGGTGACCGCGGGATCGTCTTTTCCGTAGGTCTCCAGCCGGGCGGCGGTGTTGACAATGTCGCCCAGTGTCGTGAACTTCATGCGCTGCGTGCTGCCCAGGCAACCGGCCACCACCTCGCCAGTGGCAATGCCCACCCGCATGCTGATGTGCGGCAGACCCGCGGCCTCCCAGTCGATATTCATCCGGGCCAGCGCCACGCCCATCGCCAGCGCGCAGCGCACCGCATGGCGCGCGTCTTCGTCGATCTCGTGTTCGTCCTGGCGCACGATCGGCACGCCGAAGTTGGCCTTGATCGCGTCGCCGAAATAGTCATCGACGACGCCGCCATGCTGCATCACCAGGCCGGCCATGCGGTCCATGTACAGGTTGAGCCAGTCCATCAGCTCGGGCGGCGACAGACGCTCGGCCACCGGCGTGAAGTTGTGCAGGTCGGTGAACAAAATGGTTGCGGTGAGCAGCCGCGGCTTGAGCCGCCCGCCTTCAATGAACTGGTCGCGCGAGCGCCACATCTCCTCGGCCACGTCGGGCGAGACCTGCTTGGAGAAGATGTCCATCAGGTATTTGCGCTCGTTGCGCTCCAGGCTGGTCAAGTAGGTGATCGACAGGCCGGCGCTGACCAGCCCGACCAGCGCCAGCGGCAGCACCGGGATCCACCAGCCGGCCAGGAAGGCCGCATAACTGCCGCCCAGCAGCAGCAGCATCTCCAGGCCCGCGAGCAGCGACAGCAGACTGGGTATCCGGGCCAGCAGCGCGGTGGCGACCGCCAGCAGGGCCCAGGCCAGCATGGCGGCATACGCCATCGGGGTGGACAGGAAGCGCAGCGGCCGCTCGCCGTCGATGCCTGCGCGCAGCAGTTGGCTCACCGCGTGGGCGTGTACCACGACGCCGGGTGTACCGGCCAGGTCTTCCTGCCCATGGTTGAACGGCGTCAGGAAAAAATCCTTGACGCTGTCGGCCGACACGCCCACTAGCACGATGCGGTCGCGCAGTGCATCGGGCGCAATGCGCCGCAGCAGCACGTCGGTCAGCGAGATGGTGGGAAACGGGGTGGCGCCGCCCTTGAAGTCCAGTGGAAACTGGTAGCCGGCCGCGTCGGCCCGCACATACGGGCCGTCGTTGGCCTCCATCGGTTTCAGCGTGACCTGGCCCAGACGCAGGTCTTCCGGATTGGGCTCGCCGGGTGCCGGACGCACGCCGCGCGCGGCCAGCGTGGGCAGCGCCATCTGCAAAGCGAAGGATCGCGCGACCGTCTCGCCCTCGTCGAGGAACAGCAGGCCGCGCCGCACGAAGCCGCCCGGATCGATCAGCAGGTCGGCAAAACCGACACGCTCGGTGCCTTCCAGCGCAGGCGGTGGCGGCACGCGCGCCGCATTACGCCCGCCGAACTTCAACACAAAGTAGATATTCGGGTTATCGCGCAGCGCCTTGTTGAAGCGGTCCGTCCCCGGCGCCACCGGCAGATCCCGGTACAGGTCGAACCCGACCGTGCGCGCGCCGGATGCCGCCAGGTTTTCCACCACCTGCGCCAGCGTGTCGTCGCTCAGCGGCCATTGCGCAACACGCCGGATGTCCTCGTCGTCGATCAGCACCACCGCGACCCGGTTCTCGCGCCAGGTGTCGTCCGACCGCGCGTTGATGGTGAGGTCGTAGACGGCCAGTTCCATGGCCTGCAAGGCGCCGATCAGGCGCAGGCCCGCGACCGCCAGAAAGGCCGCCAGGGCGATGCCGACGCCGATGCTCGCGGGATGGCGCAGCCAGTCTCCCAGGAGGGGCAGGGAAAGAGGGATTTTGGGCAAGTCGCTGCTCGGTTTGGCGACCGAAGCGTAGCACGCTGCCCGCGAACTGAAAGGCCGGCGCAGTGACGGAAAAATTTACAACTGCTTGCAGGACTGGGTCTGGGACACCACGTCAAGCATTGAATTTCCGGACTTTTTTCACAAAGGCTCGGAATTTGCTTTCAGACTGCTCAGTTGTAATTTTTGTGACTGCAAGGTTGCGCAAACCCATTTTTTAGGAGCCAGCGATATGTTTACCAGGGCAATTTTTGCGGCGTTTGCCTCATTGCTGATCAGCGCCATATTGGTCGATAGTGCGCAGGCGTATCCCACAACCGCTCGCAAAGCTACCACCACGGTCACGGGAACTTACCGCCCGCTTGACCTGGATTTATCTCTCAAGACGGCAACGACGGGGAGTCTTTTTTACGATTCCTTTTCTAACTCGGCCACTTTCGCGGCCACCTACAGCGGCACATACACTGGTGTCGGATATTCTGCGTCTGGCAATGCAGGCGACTGGTTTTTTTCCCTGTCTGGGAGCACAACTGACGATGGGAATAACCTTTTAGTCCGCCCCTCCAATGTGAATGGCATTGTGGGTTTCCTTGATTATTTAGGTGACGGCGTTTTCACGGGCGTGCCAGCCGAAGACACTCCGCAAGTTGGCGACAGATTTTGGTTCTATTCAGACCCAACTGACGATTTCATGACTGTAAGCTGCACAGACACTACATTGATTTGCGAATCATTCGCCATCGAGTTACTGCAGAATTTGAAGCACCTCGGCCCTTTTCTTCTGGATGGTGAAAGTTCTTTTCTAGATGACGGAACCCTGACGTCTTTTTGTACCCTCCGCGACGATGATGGGTTTTGCCTCGTAGATCTTGCCGATCGGCCGCTCAACCGGGTAAACGCCGCATGCTTCGCCGCCAATGACCAGCCAATTCCCTGCGGAAATGTCACTTTTTCAGCCAATTCCGTTCCCGAACCCGGCAGTCTTGCCCTGGTAGGCCTCGGACTCGCGGGCCTCGCGCTAGCGCGCCGGCGCCGGCGCTGAGCGTCGAACTCCAGTTCGTCACGTCGCCCCGTGGCTCCGGCTCCGGGGCGTTGTTTTTTTGGCTGGTCTCCCGCCCCCTGTTTCGTGCATTGTGTCCTTGACAACGGCTTTTCTTGGTACCCTGTAGCCCTCGGGTAATTCGAAGGAATGCGTCATGGAATCTTGGCTGTGCGCGAGAAAAGCAAGGCCAGCCTAATCGATGCGCCGCTCAGCGTGGCGATCCCGGGTGCCAACTTCAATTCGGGCGATCGCATAAACGACATTCGTCACAAGGTTTTCTTGTTACCCTTGTCGCCTCAGGGCCCAGGCAAAGGAAACCCAGATGACTTTTGGATTACTTGCAAGGAAGTATTGCCGTCTAGGCAGTCTTTCGATGATGCTGCTCGCTGCTGCCAGCGGGTTACACGGAGAAGTCGTTTTCAACGGTTCCGCAGACACACTGGCGAACGGCGAGATGGTCATCGAAGCCTCGCGCGGCGTGACCCGCGGCACCAACCTGTTCCACAGTTTCACCGTCTTCAATGTACTGGGGGCCAACGGTGAAAGCGCGGTGTTCACCGGCCCGGACAGCCTGCGCAACGTCATCTCACGGGTCAGCGGCGGCACCGGCAGCATCATTGACGGACCGTTGAGCGTGGCCATCCCCGGTGCCAACTTCTTTTTCATCAATCCGAACGGCATCATCATCGGGCCCGGCGGATCCATCAACGCCAGCGGCTCGGTCTACCTGTCGACCGCGGACTCGGTCAAACTGGGTGATGGCGGTGTCTTTTTTGCCGACCCCGCCAAGAACAGCGTGTTGACGGCGGCTGATCCGGTGGCCTTCGGTTTCTTGTCTGCCAGCCCGGCACCGATCCTGTTGGATGGCCCCTATCTGGTGTATCCGGTGCCTCCTGGCAAGATTTTCGCGCTGGTCGGGGGTGACATCATCCTGCGGGGCGCCGGAGAATTTCCCACCGAAGTCTTTGCGCCGGGCGCCACGGTCAGCCTGGCGAGTGTGGCGTCTGCCGGTGATGCCGTGCTCGGGGCTGATGGGGTCATCGATCTCCATGACTTCGCCACACTGGGACATATTCACCTGTCCGGTGGCAGCTATGTCTCGGTGGGAGACCCCTATTTTGACGGCGACGGCTCTAGCGGTTCCATCATCATCCGCGCCGGCTCGCTGACGCTCTCGCCGGGCGGCCTGCTGGCACAGACATTTGGTGACACCGACAGCCACGGTGTCATCGACATCGCCGTGCGCGGCGACCTGCGCGCCGCAACCGATCCGGTATCGGGCTTCATTGGCTTGATCCAGACGGGCTCTGGCGACAAATCGTCTGATGTACGCGGTGGCTTGGGCAAGGGTGCGGGTATCCGCCTTGACGTCGGCGGCACACTGACCATCAGCGACGGCTCCCGCATAACCAGCGAGAGTTTCGGCCCTGGAGGCTCCGGTGATATCCGTATTCGCGCGGGTGCGATCGAAATCAACGGAACGTCAGGTGTTGACACCAGCATTCGCGCCGACAACTACGAAACTGCAGCGGGACCCTCCTTGTCGATCACGACGACAGGCAGCCTGACCGTACGCAACGGGGGTTTGGTGGGCACACTGAACGAAGGGCTGGGCACCGGTGGCACGTTGACCATCACCGCCGACAGCGTGCTGGCTGTCGGCACGATCGATCCGATGACCCAGGCTGGTTTGGTCACGCTGAGCCTGTCCACGGAAACCAAGGGAGGTCCGGCGGGCGACATGACCATCACCACCCGCACGCTCGACCTGCAGGACGGCGCGCGCATCAGCAGTTCCACCGGAGGTTTCGGTTCCGCTGGCAACCTGGCCGTCAACGCCAGCGAACGCGTAGACATCACGGGTCGGCTCAGTGGCATCTTTACCGCCACCTCCAGGGATGCCACCGGCGACGCTGGCACGTTGACCGTGGCGACACCCACGCTGCGCATGAGCGGTGGCGTGGTCGACTCCACCACGGTCGGCGATGGCAATGCCGGCAGCGTCACCGTCAATGTCGGGACACTGCAATTGACGGCGGGCGCGCAGATCCGCAGCTTCAGCGGTGGTTTCGACGAATCCAACAACAACGCGCTGGATGCCGGCATTGGCAACGCCGGCAGCGTGAACGTGGTGGCCAGTGGCGCGGTGACAATCTCCGGCAGTGCAGACGGCCGGCCCAGCGGCCTGCTGGCGGAGACCCGTGGCCGCAAACCGGCAGACGCGCCAGCGGATTTTGTCTGTTGCGCAGGCGGAAACGTGAACCTGCAAGCGTTCACACTGACCATGACCGACGGCGCGACGATCTCCTCCAGCAGCCTGGGCGACGGCGTGGCCGGCAACATCCGGGTCCAGCTCGGCGACAGCCTGGAGATGAACGGCGGCGTCATCGCCACGCGCGCCGTGACGTCGGACGGCGGCAACATCGAGGTCCTGGCGCCCCGGCTGATCCGCCTGGCGGGCAGCCAGATCACCACCTCGGTCGAAAGCGGTGTCGGCGGCGGCGGCAACATCTTCATCGACCCGCAGTTCGTGCTGCTGCAAGACAGCCAGATCATTGCCAACGCGTTCGGAGGCCCGGGCGGCAACATCAAAATCATCGCAGGCCAGTTGATCGCTGATCCGGCCACCATCATCTCGGCCTCGTCGGCGCTGGGCATCGACGGCGCGGTGAACATCGACGCACCCGACACCGATGTCAGCGCGGGCCTGGCCGTTCTGGCTGCCGCCTACCTCGATGCTTCCAGCCTGATGCGAGCCGGTTGCAGCGCCGCGCGGGCCGGCTTGTCCAGCCTGGTCGAAGTCGGACGCGGTGGCTTGCCACCGGACCCGGACGGTTACCTGCCCAGCATGGACCTCGGCGGGCTGGGCCGCATCACCGCCGTGGCTTCGTCGGGCGTGGATTCGCCCGGCCCTGCCATGCCGGCCCGCTCCACATTCGCGACGATGGCATCGCTGCAGATCGCAGGCTGCGCACCATGATCCGACCCTCGTCGCAAACCACACCGTCTACCACTGTTTCCCGAACTCCCGCGCAAGGACGGCCGATGCAACGTTCCAGCCTGACCCTGGCAATCGCCCTGTTGTCCGGGCCGGCCATCGCGCAGACACAGGACGTCGGACCGCCGGTGCTGCCGGGCCGGGACCAGCAGCCACCCCCGCTGGTGCAGCCCAGCCGCCCTGCCCCGCAATTGCAGGCACCGACGCCAGGGTTGGCACCCGATGCCACGCGGCGCTCGAGCAACCTGCCACGGATCCGGGTGCGCGAGGTCCGGGTCACGGGCAGCACCGTGTTCAGCGCGCAGGCCCTCGAGGAGGTCACCGCGCCCTATGTGGGCCGCGACGTCACCCAGGAAGACCTGGCAGCCTTGCGCCAGGCCCTGACGCTCAAATACGTCAACGCCGGCTACATCAACTCCGGTGCGCTGCTGCCCGACCAGCAGGTGGTGGACGGCGTCGTCGAATACCGCATCGTCGAGGGCCGCCTGAGCGGCATCACGGTGACCGGCAACGAGCGCATGCAAGGCGACTACATCGCCGACCGGCTGGCGCTCGGCGGTGCCGCGCCGCTGAACGTCAACGCCCTGCAGGATCGCCTGCAGATCCTGCTGCAGGGACCGTTCGTCGAACGGATCAATGCGGAACTCTCGCCCGGCGAACGGCCGGGCGAAGCCCGCCTGAATGCCAGGATCCAGGAAGGTCCGCGCAGCCAGATATCGGCCACGCTGGATAACGATGTGTCGCCGAGCCTGGGCGAAGCACGGGCCGGGCTGCGCGGCCAGTGGTACAGCCCCTCCGGACGGGGCGACATCCTGGGCTGGGAGCTGGCCGCCGCGTCCGGCTACCGCAAGGCATCTGCTTCCTATGGCATACCGATCGCGACCAACGACACGACGCTGGAAATCTTCGCCGACATGTCGCGGGCCAAGGTGGTCGAGCGCCCGCTCAACGTACTCGACATCCAGTCCAAATCCAGCACGATCGGCCTGCGGCTGAGTTACCCGGTGATACGCACCGCACGCGAGCAGTTCAACCTGATTGCCGGCCTGGACGTGCGCCAGAGCGAATCGGAACTGCTGGGCACCGGTTTCGCGTTCTCGCCGGGCGTGGAGCCTGACGGCAAGAGCAAGGTCAGCGTGCTGCGTTTCGTGCAGGACTATGTCGGGCGCGACAGCAGCCAGGTCACGGCGGCCCGCTCGACCTTCAGCCTGGGCACCGGCGCCTTCGGCGCCACCGACCAGGGCAACAACGTGCCCAATGGCAAGTTCCTGGCCTGGCTGGGGCAGTTCCAGCATGCACGGCGGTTGGGCGAGACCGACAACCAGCTGGTGTTCCGGCTCGACACCCAGTTGACGAACAAGCCGCTGCTGCCGATGGGACAGTTTGCGGTGGGTGGCATCCGCACGGTGCGCGGTTTTCGCAGCAACCAGCTGGTGCGCGACCAGGGTTTTGCCACCTCGGTGGAAGTGCGGGTGCCAGTCATGCGCAACGCGGACGGCGCGGCGATCCTGCAAGTGGCGCCGTTCATCGATCTGGGCGGCGCCTGGTACAAGACCCGCGCCACCGACGCGCCGCAACGGCTCAGCAGCGCCGGCGTGGGACTGCGCTGGGACCCGCGTCCCGGCCTGCATGGTGAAATCTACTGGGCGCAGACGTTTTCCGGACGCAATGTCGTCAACCCCAGCCAGTCACTGCAGGACCGCGGCTGGCACCTGACGCTGCGCGCCGACTTCTAACGCCCCATCTTGCGCCTGGCCGCCTCAAGCAAATGTGGCTTTGCCACTTTGCTTGACCCCTGGGGGAGGAAATGACGCAGTCATTTCCTGGGGGGGCTCTGGGGCAAATGTGGCTTTGCCACTTTGCTTGACCCCTGGGGGCGGAAATGACACGGTCATTTCCTTGGGGGTGCTCTCCTGCCGCCAGGCGGGCTCGGGCATGCAACAGCGCTACTCTGGATACGTACGCGGGCATCCCGTGCCCGCGTGATCATCACAACCAGTTGCCGATCAGCAGGAACGGGCTCCAGTAGTAGGGGTGGCGGTAACGCTTATCCGCCAGCAGCGCGAGTTGCGCCTGCCGCAAGGCCTGGGCCTTGGACTCACCGGGTTGCCCCAGGCCCTTGTAGAAGTCGCCGATCAGCTGCATCGAGGCGGTGTCGCTGACGGACCACAGGGTGGCCAACGCACTGCGCGCGCCAGCCTTGACCGCAATGCCGGCCAGCCCCAGAGCCGAACGGTCGTCGCCGGCCGCGGTTTCGCAGGCGCTGAGCACCAGCAGTTGCACTGGCTGGTTGCGGTAGTTGGTGCCGCCCAGCATACCTTCGAGCTCGTTCAGGTTGATCCGGCTGTCGTGCGTCAGCACGAAGGTTTCCTGGGCGCTGGCACCGAACTCCCCGTGCGAGGCCACATGCACGATGGTGTACGGCGCGGACGCCAGGTCGCTGCGAAAACGCGCACTCTGGAACGACTGGTCCAGCAACGCGGTGCCAGGCAGCAACGCGGAGATGCTCTGGATCTCCGACTTGACGCCGGGCAATGCGGCGAACCCCTGCACCGACTCGGTCAGGCCGGCCATCAGCACCCTGGGCGCAACATCGGCAATCGGTCGCGGATCGGTCAGCGTGAGCCCCGGCGACGTGGCCACCGCATACCGTTCGATCAGGAACTGCTTGCCGTCGCTGAGCGCCGACAACGGAATCGTGCGCAAAGCGCCGTCCGGTACGAACACCAGTGTCTGAATGCCGGCCCGGTCCAGGTCGGCCTGCACCGGGCGCACAACCCAGTCGTATAGCTGGCGCGCGTGTTTCAGGTATTCGCGTGAGACCCGTTTCTCCAGCGTGCGGCGCATCGCGCGTGTCTCGGCTTCGATGGTCTGCGCCGAGACCGGAACCGAATACTCGCGCAAGCCGTCGGGAAAGCTGACCAATATCGACAACCGGTCCGGCAGCACGATCGGGTACAACGCCGCCGTCTTGGGGGCCAGCGCATCGATACCGCTGGTCTTGGACTTGAGCGACGCGACGCAATCGTCCTGAAAGAAGTCTTCCAGTTCCGCGCTCTTGAGCGCCTCCATCGTGCGCCGCGCCTCCAGCAGGTCGGCTTGCACCGCATCCGGCTTGGCAGCTCGTTCGGCACGCCGGATCAGCAGGTCTGCCACACCCAGGTAGACCGGGCTGGCCTTGGTGCGGAAACTCCCGCCACTTCCGCCGGCTGCGAGATCGGGCCGGATACGCTCCAGCGTGCTGGCCGCGACCCGGTAGGCCACCAGGGCGCCGTCGTCATCGCCGAGCTGGCGCAGCAGCCGCCCGGCCTGCCACTCCCAGCGATACAGGCTTTCCATCGCATTGGCCTGCCGCGCTGCCTGCGCCGCCTGTCGTGTCAGCTCCAGCGCTGCTTCCGGCCGGTTCGCCGCCTCCTCCATCGCGCCCTTGTAACCCAGTGCATAACTGAGGACGCGTGTATTGCCGATCTGGCGCGCCGTCGCTGCGGCGTCGTCGAAGTCGGCCGCTGCCTGGCGGCGGGCCAGCTCCGGCGTGTCGGTCGAATCGGCGCGCAACCGCGCGACACTGACCAGCGTCATGGCCCGGATGTGCGACGCTGGCAATGCCCGCACCAATTGACCGGCGCGCGCCAGCGCCTGCGTGCGCTCGCCGGCCGGCAACTGCAGTCGCGCCAGATTGACCGCCGCCGTGGCCTCCAGGGCTGCATTGCCGCTGGCCTGCGCACTGGTCATGCTTTGCCGGTACAGGTCGGCCGCGCGCGGGGCGTTGCCCGCCTCGCTCTCCAGGCGCGCCAGATCGTTCGCGCTTTGGGCAATGACGTCCTGGTCGCTCCCGGCCCGTCCGAGTGCGATCGCCTGCTCCAAGGCCGGGCGTGCCTTGGCGGGTTCGCCGGCCAGCAGCAACGCGCTGCCCAGCGCTGCGGAAATCGAACCGAGCAGGGTCTGGTTTGCGTCGGCCGTGGCCAGGGCGCGGGCGCTTTCGAGGCGTTGCGTGGCCAGCGGCGGGCGCCCCAGCGCCAGGTAACTACGCGCCGCGCCCAGCTGCGCACGCGCCTGGGCCTGCGTGTCGCCACGGGTCTGGGCTTCCTGCCGCGCCTGCTCCCACGCCGCCAGGGCGGATTCGAAATTGCCAGCCTCGTGATCACGCGCGGCAGCGGCCATCGCACCGGTCACCGTGGTTTGCGCGATGGCTGACGTGCCAGTCAGGAGCAGTGCCAGAACCAGCAAGGCACCGGCAATGGAACCTGACACGGGACTCGAACGAATGTGGTGAACCGCCATCATGATTCCCTGGTTGGGTGCGCCTGAGGCTGCAGGATCTGCACTGTGCGTAAACGGAATCACCAGGCTGCAACCGGGTGCTACGACACGCGAAACATTATGCACGCGGCAGTGGCAGCGCGCAGCGCAAAATGCGGCCACGGCCACCGCTGTCGGACGCCAGCGCTGCCCGTCAAACCAACGAGCCGCTCTCGGCATATAGTCGGCCTTCCAACGCACCCTGAACCCGAACGATGCCCCGCTTCGCCGCCAACCTCAGCATGCTCTACAACGAGCACGCCTTTACCGACCGCTTCGCGGCAGCCGCCGCCGACGGCTTCACGGCAGTCGAATACCTGTTCCCTTATGCCTTTGCGGCTAGCGCCCTGGCTCGGCACTTGCAGCAACATGGGCTGCAGCAGGTACTGTTCAATGCACCACCCGGCGACTGGGACGCCGGCGAACGCGGCCTGGCCTGCCTGCCGGGGCGCGAAGCGGAGTTTCGCGCCGGCATCCAACAGGCGCTGGACTATGCGCAGGCGCTGGACTGCCCGCGCATCCATGTGATGGCTGGCCTGGCGCCGGCCGGAGCCGAGCGGGCACGGCTGCAGGCAACTTACGAGGCCAACCTGGCCTGGGCCGCCGAGCAGGCGGCCGCAGCCGGGCGCGACGTGCTGATCGAGCCGATCAACACGCGCGACATACCCAACTTCTTCCTGAACCGCCAGGACGAGGCGCACCGCATCGTCGCAGCCGTGGGCGCGCCCAACCTGAAGGTGCAGATGGACCTGTACCACTGCCAGATCGTCGAGGGTGACGTGGCAATGAAGATCCGGCAATGGCTGCCGACCGGCAAGGTCGGCCATATCCAGATCGCAGGCGTGCCGATGCGCCACGAACCGGACCTGGGCGAGCTGCACCATCCCTACCTGTTCGACGTGATCGACGAGGTTTCAGCCGCGTGTGGCTGGCAAGGCTGGATCGGCTGCGAATACCGGCCGGCCCGCGGCGCTGCGCCGGGAGCGACGTCGGCTGGCCTGGGCTGGCTGAAGTCCCGACGCCAGGCCTGACGAGCCGCTGAACCGGAACTGCGCAGCCACACCGAGCCGTTCTGAACATCGGGCTGCGCGAGCCCGCTTGACCCTTGCCTGCACTCTGATACTGCGCAAGGCCAGTAGAAAAGCGCGGCGCTCCGGTCCACAATGAGGCCAGCGCCGCAAGCGACCGGCTGGCAGGGTTGAACCCTGGGTCCAGCAGACTTGGGCACCTTTTCAAGAGGCAAACATGTCGCTTCCGCTGTCGTTCATATGGCCGCAGTACCTCTGGCTGATGTGGGTCGTGCCATTGCTGGTGCTGGTCTACATCTGGCTGTTGCGACGCAAGAAGAAACTGGCGCTGCGTTTTGCCAGCATCGACATCGTCAAGCAGGCCATGGGAACGGGCCTGCACTGGCGACGCCACCTGCCGCCCGCGCTGTTCCTGCTGGCCATGGCCATGGCCCTGTTTGCGGCGGCGCGGCCGACGGCGGTCATCTCGCTGCCATCGAACCATGCGACGGTGATTCTGGCAATCGACGTGTCGCTGAGCATGCGCGCCACCGATATCAAGCCCAACCGCATCACCGCGGCGCAGCAAGCGGCCAAAGCATTCCTGGAGCAGTTGCCGCGCAACGTCAAGGTCGGTATCGTGACCTTCGCCGGCACGGCCCAGGTGGTACAACCAGCCACACTGCAACGCGAGGATCTGGTCGCTGCCATCGACCGGTTCCAGCTGCAACGCGGCACGGCCGTGGGCAGCGGCATCGTCGTGGCCCTGTCGGAGTTGTTCCCCGACCACGGTCTTGACGTGGGCGAGATGACCTATGGCAATGGGCCGCGCGGCAAGAGCATCGACGAAGCCCCGTCCAAGCCCAAGAAAGAGTTCGTGCCGGTGGCGCCGGGGTCCTACAACTCGGCGGCCATCGTGCTGCTGACCGATGGCCGACGCACCACCGGCATCGACCCTCTGGAGGCGACCAAGATGGCCGCCGATCGCGGTATCCGGGTCTATTCGGTCGGATTGGGTACGGTGGACGGAGTGATACCGGGCTTTGAAGGCTGGTCGATGTACCTCAAGCTCGACGAACCCAGCCTCAAGGCGATCGCCAAAACCACGCAGGGCGAATATTTCTACGCCAGCAACGCCGAGGCACTCACGACGGTGTACGAGAAGCTCAGTACCCGGTTGCAGGTGGACAAGCAGGAGACCGAACTCTCGGCGCTGCTCGCGCTGGCAGCGGCCTTGCTGGCGCTGTCTTCGGCGGGACTGTCGCTGGTGTGGTTCAACCGCATCGTCTGACGGATACCGGGCCGGCCCACCGGCCGCCATGCACTCTGTGCGACCGTCATCCCGGGGCGGCGCCGACCGTCAGGGCCTGGTACGCGACCCTCTTGCCAGACACACCGACCCGTTGCCTGCCGATCACGCGAAATCCGTATGCCGCATGGAACCGCTGCGACGCGGCGTTGGGCGGATCGTCGTCGACCTCGCAGGTCACGATGGTGACCCCGGTGTCGCGGGCGAACGAGAACAAGTCCGCATACAACATCCGGCCCAGTCCGCGGCCTTGCCGATCCGGCGCGATGACAATCCGATCGATATACAGGAAATGCTCGAACCGCTCTGCCATCCAGCGGTAGTTCGGGCTGTCATAGGCGCAGCCATCGCGCAGGGCGAGCAGGAACGCAGACACGCGCCCGCCGTCGTCGATCACCCGATGGCAGGCGGCCATGCCGTGCAGCTCCACCAGGCGCTGCCGATCCATGGCGCTGAGGAAATGCACCGAGGCGTGGTTGATTGCCAGGATGGCATCGAAATCGCCCGGGGCGGCGTCGCGTAGCTGCAGCCCGTCTTCGGCGCGCGAAACGATGCCGGTCACGCAGGGCGTTCCATCACCAGCTGGGTCTGGGAAACCGGGGGAACAGCGGTTCCAGCATCTTTGGCGCGGTTGTCATATCCGGCAGCATCTACGTTTCCTCCCGTGTAGGGCCGGTCAATGCGGTGAGTGTCGGCGTGACCAGCATGATGCTTCCTGACAGGTTGGTTCGCACCACCAGCCCGCGGCGGTCTCAAGCCGCTCCCGACTGCCGCGGCCCCGGGAGTCAATCCGAGCCATGCGAAGGCCTGAGCGATGTGGCTCCAGGGACCCCGCCGTCCGACAGCGACGGGCCGAAGTACATCCGGCTCACACCGGCCCGTTGCGCCGCCGCCTCGCACAACGCGCACGGTCTGGAAGTCGAATACAACACGGCACCGGACAACACCCCCGCGCCAAGCCTTTGCTGCGCATCACGGATGGCTTCGCGCTCGGCATGCGCATCCGGGTTCCGGTCCTTGACGACCCGGCTCGGCCCTTCGCCGACAAGCCGGCCGTGCAACACCAGCACGGCCCCGTAGGACTGATCGCCCCACGACTCCGCCCGCCGACGCATCTGCACCGCCGCCCGGTACCAGCGAGGGTCGGGCCCCGGTGGCTCAGCTTGCGCTCGGGCCGCAGCGCCAATCCACGGCCAGGCGGCCGTTGCAGCCCCCATCAGGGCGGTGCGGCGGTTGATCGGCAAAGGCGGGAGCGGCACGTCACGGACCTCCGGATGATTGGCTTTGGCACCAAGCGCAGGCACTCGCGGACTGCGCACAGGCGCGAGGGCCCGATACCCCAAAGTATCCCGCGCCGGCACATCGATTGTCCAGACCCGCCTCGTCACGTCAAGTCTCGTCTCGTCTCTTCTCGTGATTCTGTGATGTCACGTGGCTCGCGCTGCGCGGTTGATCGTTCAAGCCAGGTGCACGCCATCCAACTGCGCGCGCAAGAAAGTGGCCTGTCTTGAGGACGCTTCTTCAAATCGGTAAGTGTGGGAAACAGTGAGCAATTTTCCTAGACTCGACATTCCGAAGGTGAGGTGATGTAACGGGACTCGCCCACAGAATGGTCAGGGTCAGGGCCCGACACCGCAAGCTGGTCAAGGAATACCGTCGCCGCTTCATCGAACGATACATCATGCTTGCGCAGGTTGGCTGCAGCCTTCGGCGGGTCCCATTCGAACTCCATCATCGCAAGGCCCTTGTTCAACTCGGCCTCACGTCGGAATTCAGCGGTTGGCGCAGCCATCCGATGGAATGACCAGTGTGCGCCCAGCATGGGCGCGAACTTATGGGGTGAAAGTCCCCTGTGGGAGAACCAAATTGGACTCATAGAGAGCAATCTTAACCACTAGCCGACGGCAAGGGCCACAGCCCGCGAGGTCCTGTCTGGAGGAAGCCCGAGTGCAAAAGTGCGAGGCGACGAACAGAAACCGCATAAAAGGCCAAGCCTGCGGGGCGAGTTGGCACATGACGACAAAGCCCTTTGGTTCAGTGGGTATGGTAAATGCGGCGCTTGCGCATGGAACGTTCGCGTCCTTACCTGGGGAGATCTGCACCGCGTGCGGTGCAACTGGATGATGACCCAACCCGGATCGGTTCAACCGGGATACCAAGACCCAAGCGCCGTGGCGAGCTGCCCGCTGCGTGTCGAAGAAAACGGCAGCAACATCACCCAGCAGTACAGCGCGACCCGCAGCAATGCGGGCCGTGACGATGCAGAAGTCAGCAGCGGCCATAGTAGGTATTGGGGAGTCGCAGTACCGAAGGGCTAAACAATGAGACACAAGGAGCTGACGTGAAAGTCTCGACCAAATCGATCAAACCCGAGCGGGTCAGATGCGGACGGCGGCCAACACGCACCGAGCCTTGAAACAAGACGAAGCAAAAGAGAAACTAGAAGTGAATAGCGAACTGCTTGAAGACGTGCTGGCCAGCGACAACCTGGCGCAAGCATGGAAACGGGTGAAGGCCAACAAAGGTGCGCCGGGCATTGACGGCGTGACCATTGGGGACTTCCCCGACCATGCGCGCGCACACTGGCCAGCGGTACGACAGCAGATCATCGAGGGGCGATACCAGCCGCAGGCCGTGCGAAGGGTAGAAATACCCAAAGCGGATGGCGGCAAACGCCTGCTGGGAATTCCGACCGTGATGGACCGAGTTATCCAGCAGGCTATCGCCCAAGTGCTTACACCGATATTCGACCCGACATTCTCGGAGTCGAGCTTCGGTTTCCGACCAGGCCGCAATGCACACCAGGCGATCAGGCAGGTGCAGCGACACGTGAAGGGCGGCACAAGCATCGCAGTGGACATCGACCTTGCCAAGTTCTTTGACACCGTCAACCACGACGTGCTGATGAACCTGCTGAGCCGAACCATTGACGACAAGCGACTGCTGCGATTGATCGGTCGTTACCTGCGCGCCGGGGTGCTGGTTGGTGAGCATGTACAACCGAGCGAAGTGGGCACCCCACAGGGTGGGCCACTCTGGAAACCACCCTCAAGCTCAAAGTCAACTTGGCCAAAAGCAAAGTTGCACCCATGAGCGAATGCGCCTTCCTAGGCTTCACGATCAAGGGCAAGAAGATACGCTGGACCGACAAGGCCCTGGCGAGCTTCAAGCACCGGATCAAGGAGCTGACAGGCAGAAGCTGGGGAGTGTCCATGGAGTACCGGCTGCGAAAACTGGGGCAATATCTTCGGGGATGGACGGCGTACTTTGGCATCAGCCAGTATTACCGGCCGGTCCCCGAACTGGACGAGTGGATCAGACGGCGCATGCGCATGTGCTACTGGAAACAGTGGCGCTGGCCGCGCACGAAGATCAAGAACCTGCTGGCGTTGGGCGTGAGTCTGAAGTCGGCGATTCAACACGGATGCAGTAGCAACAGCTATTGGCAGATGTCCAGGACCCCGGTGATCAACCAGGCCGTTTCCAACGCGTGGTTAAAGGAGCAAGGTTTGCTCAGTGTGAAAGACCTGTGGTGCAAGGCACAGGGTTACACGGCAAAGAAAGGGAAAACTTCGTCGAGCGCGCCAACTTGTTGAACCGCCCACTGCGGACCCGCACGGTGGGTGGTGTGGGGGGTGACGGTTAGAAGCCGTTGCCTACCCGATTAGGTTTGCATTTTTCATTACGCGGTCGCGAGA
>ENA-ORBV01000474-ORBV01000474.1-microbial-mat-metagenome-genome-assembly--contig:-NODE-474-length-91572-cov-21.312356_pt1 | contig 91572 bp, 77 predicted proteins | sample MGYA00237777_ERZ505514 | MGnify/ENA primary metagenome ERZ505514 (study PRJEB26160, sample SAMN06269048) | microbial mat metagenome | isolation source: Oligotrophic lake microbial mat | place...
TTCAGTTTTTTTTCGTCATATATATCCATCTCCAAATCTCTCCTTTTTTCTTCATTTTCTAAAGTGCCAAAGTAGAAGTAAGTTAAGCAAGTTTTTTGTCTCGCTTTTTTAGACCATCTCAGGTGGCGTTGGAAAAGATATTGCAACCAGAGACGGGGATAAAATATCCGAGAATTGTAAAAGGTAAAAATGCCTGTCCGCTAGAGGATTGCGGCGGTAGCTGGGGCTACATGAATTTGGTGGAAACGCTGAAAATCCGAAGCATTCTGAGCACCAGGATATACTCGATTGGCTCTAACTGGACAGTAGCGATGATTTTGATGACCCTGCCTTCGACTTGGATACACATCAAAAAGAACTGGAAAAAATGTATGCCTGGGCAATCAGTTTCTTTAATGTATGGTGAAATTCATCGGGTATTGCCACAGCGTTCTGCTTCTATCAAAAATAACGCTTTTAGACTTTTCTTCAAAAAAAACTCCCCCATCCCCTTGACAAATTCTTTCAAGGGGATTATCTTTGTCAAAAAATTAACCAAAAAGTCAAACTTTAAAATTAAACTACTAATTTAAAGCAAGCAGGATGACGGAAGTGAACGAGGCGCAAAAAGAATTATCAACTGAGGAGAAGATATTAGCAGCAGCTAAAAAAGTCTTTCTGCGCGATGGCTTACATGGTTCGCGGATGGAAGCGATTGCCAAAGAAGCAGGTGTGACGAAGGCTTTATTACATTATTATTTTCGTAGTAAAGAAAAACTTTTTGAAGTCATTTTTGAGGAAGTGAAGGGTGGGATGCTTCCTCGTATCGCGGGGGTGTTCAATTCTGACCTATCCGTATTCGAAAAAATAGAGCGTTTTGTAGAAAGTTACATTGACTTAGTTATTGAAAATCCATATTTACCATTGTTTTTAGTAAATGAAATAAATAAAAACCCTGATAAATTTTTTGAAACGACTAAAATAATCGAACGAGTACATCTTTTTCTACCAAATTTTATTCAACAATTACTAGAAGAAATAGATAAAGGTAATATTAAGCCGATAAATCCAATTCATATCATAATTAATGTAATGTCTATGTGCATATTTCCGTTTTTAGCTAAACCAATTCTGCAAAAAGTGAGCGGTATGAATGAGGAACAATACCGGGTATTGATAATAGAGCGTAAAAAAGTAGTGGTCGAATTTGTTATTAACGCCATCAAAGCATAAATTTTTTGACACTATTTTAACCAAAAAGTTAAATCTAAAAATCAATTATAAATGCGAACAGTAGCATATTGGCAAATCGCCAAATCAGCAAATCATATTATCCGCATTTTTCTGATATTATTGACAGGGGCTTCTGCCTTACGTGCGCAGAAGCCCACTTTAACCCTCGAGCAGGCGTACCAACTGGCACGTACGAATTCTCCGACCGCCCAGCAACTACCGCTCCTGGATGAAACCAACCGCTTGCAAATCAACAACTTGAATAAAAACTATCTGCCAACCTTAGAACTCAACGCCCAAGCTACTTGGCAAACTGATGTCACCGAATTACCGATTGAAATTCCAATTCCGGGTTTTGAAATTCCACAACAACCCAAAGACCAATACAAAGCGACGCTCGACCTGCGCCAAACCCTCTGGGACGGCGGCGTCACTTCCCAACAAAAAATCATACAAAACGCAGCCACCCAAGTCGAAAAACAACGCACCGAAGTAGAATTATACAATTTGCAAAGTCGCGTTAACCAGTTCTATTTCAACACTTTATTAGCAGACAAGCAACTTCGCCTGAACGATATTTTACAAAGCAACTTAAAAGCACGCATTCAAAAAGCCCAAGCCGCTGTCAACAATGGCACGTCCACCAAAGCCAATTTAAACAGCCTGCAAGCCGAATTACTCAACGCCGAAGCCCAAGCCATTGACATTCGCGCCAACCGCCGCACCAGTATTCAATCGTTGGCATTGTTATTAAAAACCGAAATCGCCGAGGAAACGACATTTGTAAAATCAACCGAACAATCCACAGCTACCACCGAAATCACCCGACCCGAACTGACTTTGTACCAATATCAAAACCAATTACTTGCCGCCCAAAGCGACCTGATTTCAACTCGCAATATGCCCCGCTTCAGTGCCTTCGTCACCGGCGGCTACGGTCGTCCGGGCTTGAATTTTTTAGACAATGACTTCACGCCTTACGCCCTCCTCGGCGCAAGCGTTCGCTGGAATTTTTCCGAATTCTACAACGGCAGACAAAATAATGACCGGCAACTCCTCACGATTCAACAACAGCAAGTGAATTTACAAAAACAAACCTTTCTGCTCAACACCAATACGCAATTGACCCAATTAAATAACGACATCGCCCGGCTGCAAGAACTACTGACCAAAGACCAGCAACAAATCGCGCTGCGCGAATCCATCCGCCAAACCGCCGAAGCCCAATTGGATAACGGCATCATAACTTCTACCGATTATTTAGTAGAACTTAATGCCGAAAACCAAGCCAAACTGAATTTGACGGTACACGAATTACAATTACAATTAGCGCAAGCCAACTTTAAAGTCGCTCTCGGTCAGTAACAAACAACGTTAAAAGGAAATTTTGAAAAGCCATTTTAAAATGAACAACAAATCTCAATCTGAAAACTCCTGTGCGGGAGGGTGGCTAATCACTGTTCGACGGAGGAGTTTGATTAGCCTAGCCTTTTTTGGTTACTTTTTTTGGCAATGAAAAAAAGTGACAAACACCAAAAGTAGAGAAAAAAGAACAAAAACATCATAAAAAATTGCTTGAAAACCAAGTGTATAATAAATAATAAAATGAAAAATAAAATAATAATCATACTGGCAACCATCGCCCTATCGTGCAACAACAAAAACAACCAATTCGACGCCACCGGCACCTTCGAATCCGAAGAAGTCATCATCTCCGCTGAAGCCAGCGGCAAACTCACCCAATTCGCCATCGAAGAAGGCAGCCAGCTCAAAGCCGGACAGCAAGTCGGCACCATTGATTGCAGCAATGTAGGTTTACAAAAACAACAAGCCCAAGCCAGCCTCGAAGCCATCAACCAAAGAACCAACAGCGCGTCGCCCCAAATCCTCATTTTACAACAACAAATCGCCGCGCAGCAAAGCAACATCAACGTACAGAAAGAGCAATTGACCGTCCTCGAACGCGAGCAAAAGCGCATCCAAAACCTCGTCAAAGCCGATGCCGTCCCTAGCAAACAACTCGACGATATCAACGGACAAATTGCCGTCTTAAATCAACAAATCACCGCCGCCCAAAGCCAAATCACCGTCCTCCAAAACCAAATCAAAGCCCAGCGCGACCAAGTCGCCATCCAAAATCGCGGCATTCTTAGCGAGAGCGACCCGCAGCGCCTCCGCGTCGCCCAAATCGAAGACCAACTCAGCCGCTGCACCATCACCAACCCACTCACCGGCACCGTGCTCACAAAGTATGCCGAAGCCAATGAAATCACCGCCCCCGGCAAAGCCCTCTACAAAATCGCCGCGCTAGACACCCTTACGCTCCGAGCGTATGTTACTGGGAATCAACTCCCTACCATCAAACTCAACCAATCCGTCCAAGTCCTGGTGGACAACGGCGACGGCGGCTACAAAACAACAACCGGCATCATCCAATGGATATCCAGCAAAGCCGAGTTCACCCCGAAAACCATCCAAACCAAAGAAGAGCGCCAGAATCTGGTGTATGCCATCAAAATAAAAGTCGCCAACGACGGCTATCTAAAAATCGGTATGTACGGCGAAGTGCGCCTGTAACCCAGCGTTTACGCTGACCTCGTTCCCCAGCCTTCAGGCTGCCAAAAAAGCGGAGTCTTTCAGAAAACCTTCAGGTTTTTAAAAAAACAAAAATGAATACCGTTGAAATAACCAACCTAAAAAAATCCTACGCCACCAACAAGGTCCAAGCCCTGCAAGGCATTACCTTCAATGTCCAACCCGGCGAACTCTTCGGTCTCATTGGTCCCGACGGCGCCGGTAAAACCACGCTGTTTAGGATTTTAACCACGTTAATCATCCCCGACAGCGGCACCGCCACCGTCCTTGGCTTTGATGTCGTCAAAGATTTCAAAGAAATCCGTAAAATAGTCGGCTATATGCCCGGCAAATTTTCCTTATATCAAGATTTAACCGTTGAAGAAAATCTCGAATTCTTCGCTACCGTTTTCAATACTACCGTCGAAGAAAACTACGAACTCATCAAAGACATTTACATTCAAATTGAACCCTTCAAAAAACGCAAAGCGGGCAAACTTTCCGGCGGAATGAAACAAAAACTCGCCCTTTGTTGCGCCCTCATTCACAAACCCGAAATCTTATTTCTCGACGAACCGACCACCGGCGTGGATGCTGTAAGCCGTAAAGAATTTTGGGAAATGCTTCAAGGTCTAAAAGTACAAGGCATCACGATTCTCGTTTCCACGCCGTATATGGACGAAGCCAGTTTGTGCGACCGAGTGGCATTAATTCAAAAAGGAGAAATCTTGGATTTGAACACCCCGCAAGGCATTATCGAAAATTATAAAAAACCACTTTGGGCAGTCCGTTCCGACAATATGCACCGATTACTAAACGACCTGAGAAAATACGACCAAACCGACACCTGCTACGCTTTCGGCGACACGCATCATCTGACTTTGAAAAATAGTGATATGACAGCAGATGATATTGAAAGACATTTACAAAACGAGCATCATCATTACGTTGAAGTAAATAAAATTGAACCGAATATCGAAGATTGCTTCATGGCGCTGATGAAGATTTAACCGTTTGGAAGTTCGGAGGTTTGGAAGTTTATAGCGAACTCCCGAACCTCCAAACTCCCAAACCTCCAAACTTAAAAATATGGAAGAAACTGTTATTTCAACCCATAAACTCACCAAACGCTTCGGTGAATTCACTGCTGTAGATGCCATCACCTTTGAGGTGTCGCAAGGCGAAATCTTCGGCTTCCTTGGCGCGAACGGAGCCGGCAAAACCACCGCCATGCGTATGCTCTGCGGCTTACTCTCGCCTACCAGCGGGCAAGCACAAGTAGCAGGTTTTGATGTTTTTAAACAAGCTGAAAAAATCAAGCAAAACATCGGCTATATGAGCCAAAAATTTTCCTTGTACGAAGACTTGACGATTCGTGAAAACATTCAACTCTACGGCGGCATCTACGGCTTGAACAATCGCGATTTGAAATCCAAAAGCGAAGCCCTCATCCAACGTTTGCAATTACAAGAAGAATCCAACAAGCCCGTGCGTTCGCTGCCCCTCGGTTGGAAACAAAAACTGGCATTCTCCGTCGCCATTTTACACGAACCCAAAATTGTATTTCTCGACGAACCCACTGGCGGTGTGGACCCCATTACTCGTCGCCAATTCTGGGACCTGATTTACGAAGCCGCCGCCGAAGGCATCACCGTGTTCGTTACTACCCACTACATGGACGAAGCCGAATATTGCAATCGCGTCAGCATCATGGTGGACGGGCGCATGGACGCGCTCGATTCCCCCGCCGGTTTGAAAAAAACGTACCAAGCTAATTCAATGGATGAAGTCTTCGTTCAGCTCGCAAGAAGAGCCGTAAGAAGTGGATAGTGACTTGTGAATAGCGGTTTTGTAATAATGATTAAATTTTAGTAACAATTTATTTTGAAATAGGATGCGCGGGAGGTCGGCTAATCACTGTTTGACGGAGGAGTTTGATTAGCCTAGCCTTTCCCCGACCTACGGTACGGGATGTTCCATTTGGTGACTTTTTGTGGCAATGACAAAAAGTTACGAGCAATCAAGAGCAACAACAGAAAGTAAAGCCATTAGCAACAGTAAAATCATGGTTCAGTAAATGTGAACACATTAACACCTGAACACAAGAACACAAAAAATGAGACAGTTTATAGCCTTCGTCAAAAAAGAGTTCTACCATATCCTCCGCGACCGACGCACGCTCCTCTTTATGTTCGGCTTGCCGGTGGTACAAATTTTATTATTCGGCTTCGCGCTATCGAATGAAATCAAAAACGCCGGAATCGCCATTCTTGACCATTCTAAAGACGATGCCACGCAGTTGCTCATTGATCGGATGGATGCGAGTCGCTATTTTACAATCGTCAGAAATCTTCATTCCGATACTGAAATCGAAGACGTATTCCGTAAAGGACAAGCCAAAATGGTTATCGTTTTTCCACCTAATTTTCAAGACGAATTATTGCACACCAACGCCGCGCAAGTCCAACTCGTTGCCGATGCTACCGATACAAACACTGCTATCACCATTTCCAATTACGCTTCCGCCATCATCCGCGATTATCAAGATGAATTATTGGACAACCGTCAATTGCCCTACGCGATTAAAATCGAAACCCGAATGCTCTATAATCCACAGCTCAAAAGTGCTTTCAACTTCGTTCCCGGCGTGATGGCGATGGTGCTGATGTTATTGTCTGCTTTACTGACAAGTGTGGCGATTGTACGAGAAAAAGAAATGGGAACCATGGAAATTCTACTCGTATCGCCGATGAAGCCATTACTCGTGGTATTAACAAAAGCAATTCCATATTTATTTTTTTCTTTTATAAATGTAATAATTATCCTGTTATTAAGTGTTTTTGTATTAGGAATGCCAATAAACGGAAGTTTAATCTTGCTTTTGTTAGAATGTCTATTATTTATTTTGACTTCCTTGTCTTTGGGTTTGCTCATTTCTTCCGCTACCAATTCGCAACAAGTGGCAATGTTTATCTCACTCGTCGGATTAATGATGCCCACGATTATATTTAGTGGATTTATGTTTCCGATTGAAAATATGCCCATTCCATTACAAATCATTTCTAATGTTATACCGGCAAAATGGTTTTATATCATTGTAAAATCCGTAATGATTAAAGGCTTGGGCATCGGCGCGATTTGGAAAGAAACCTTGATTTTGGTAGGAATGACGGTATTTTTGATGGGAATAAGTGTGGCAAGATTTAAAGTTCGGCTTGAATAACGAAGTAATAGATTTACTAAATCTTCGAGATTTAGCAAATCTTTATGAAACATGAAATTTGAACACCAAAGCATAATCATAAAAAATGAGAACGCTAACATTTTTATTACAAAAAGAATTTCGCCAAATTTTCCGCGACCCCGCCATCCTACGGATTATTTTCATTATGCCCATTATTCAACTCATTTTACTGCCCTTCGCGGCGGATTATGAGGTGAAAAATATCAACCTGAGCGTCATTGACCACGACCATTCGAGCTATTCGCAGCGCTTAATTTCCAAAATGACCGCGTCTGGCTATTTCCGTTTGACGGATTATTCTGATTCGTACCCAAAAGCGATGCAAGCCGTGGAGCGCGACCGAGCAGATATTGTGGTGACGATTCCGGCACATTTTGAACGGGATTTAGTCAAAGACAACCAAGCCAAAATTATGCTGGAAGCCAATGCCATCAACGGCGTGAAAGCTGGACTTGGCACGGGCTATGCGGCGCAAATCATCGGCGATTTCAATCGAGAAGTACGCGAAAATTGGATAGTCATGCCAACGTTTAACGAGATGCCGATGATTGAAGTCGTGACGGCGAATTGGTACAATCCTGGTATTGATTATCACTTGTTTATTGTGCCAGGTATTCTCGTCGTTTTGGTCACGATGGTCGGCAGTTTTCTCGCTGCGATGAATATTGTGAAAGAAAAAGAAATGGGCACCATCGAGCAAATAAACGTCACACCCATGAAAAAATATCAGTTTTTACTCGGCAAATTGATTCCGTTTTGGGTGCTGGGTTTGATTTCATTGGCAATTGGGCTAGTAGTAGCTTTCGTGATTTTCGGCATCCTTCCAGTCGGTAGTTATCTCACGATTTTTGGTTTTGCAATGGTGTATTTGCTGGCGGTATTGGGTATTGGGTTGCTGGTCTCGACGTTTGCGGACACGCAGCAGCAAGCAACCCTGATTTCCTTCTTTTTTATGATGATTTTTATTCTGTTGAGCGGATTGTACACACCTGTGGAAAGTATGCCGACTTGGGCGCAGTACATCGCGTGGGCGAATCCTGTGTCGCATTTCGTCACTGTCATTCGGGCGATTGTCATCAAAGGAAGTGGTTTTGTGGATATTTTACCGCAGTTGTTTACCGTGCTGGGTTTTGCGGTATTTTTTAATGCGCTGGCGATTTGGAATTATCGGAAGACGGCATAACAGGTGATTGGGGGATGGGGTGATATGGTGATGCACTTCTGACGGCGCGCGTGGCACTTTTGTCTGAACGGTGATTAGTTTGATTTGGATGATTTTTGTGATTTATTCGATAAGAAAGTTAAATCAAGAGCATCAAAAAAATCATAAAAATCACAGTTCAGACAACTTCGGCAGTAATTTCTAAAACACTCTCAAAACCCCAACTTCCGCCGTCACCTCTCGGAAATCGTAGCGCGGATAACTTTTCTGCTTACCCAAATTTGTATTCAAACCAGATTGGACGGAGATTTCCCAGTTTTTACTGGTGCCAATTTTATAGGCTGCGCCTGCTTTGTAAGCAATTCTAAATAAGTCTAAGTTTTTATTATAAAAACCTCCAAAAAAGGGTATCTCTTTTTGTCCTACTTTTTTTGACCAGAAGACTTCGCTGGAAAAGTAAGGCTGCAAACGCTTATTTTTGAAAAAATTTACGCGAACGCCGAGCGGAATTTCTAAAAAGTCAAGTTCTAAAAGAGTAGATTCTTCAACAATGTAATCACAAAGAATACAGTAGAAAATGCCTTCATTTATCACTTTCCTATACCTTGCGCCAGTATATATGTAAAGAAAATTATTTACAACAATACCGCCTTTCATTCCAGCACCATAACTCCAATGGGTTCGTTGTGGTTCTAAATCCCAAGATTCAAAGGCTCTTCGCTCATTGACGAAGCCGGAAAATTCATTCGATTCCAATTTGCTACCTTCTAATACCTTTCCTACCGTCATTTCCGATTGAATAAAAAACCTCGTTTGCGCGAACATCAAATTGCATATAATGAAGAGCGGCAGGAGAAGTAGGAATTTTTTCATACGAATGGTTTTAGCATTTCTTTGTAAGACGGGTGTTTTTAAAAATAGGTTGGTGGCTCTCTTCACACTTTTTATAACCGCAGAGTCGCAGCGCACGCAGCGTTAGGTGTGGTCCACGCCAAAAATCCCATCCTCCTATCTTCCCATCTTCCTTTCCAAATAAAAACGCTTCTCTCATTGACTTCCGCAGAGTTCGTGTGTTATAACAGAAGAATAATTTTACAATTAAGTAGCGAAGCAGGATTAAACTAACATTTTTCTCGCAAAGTTCGCCAAGAAACGCAAAGCCAATAGTTATCCGCTCTGCGTCCTCTGCGCCTCTGCGGTTAAAAAAAAGTGCTTCAGCACTTATTAAATCACCTAACCATGAGAACCGTTAAAAAAATTTTATTTCCCATTGATTTTTCGGAGACGGCTAAAAATGCCTTTCGGTATTGCATTCGACTTGCCGATGAATATGGGGCTTCGATTCACTTGCTGCACGTGGTGTCGCCGGCGCTGCAAATGATGGACACGCCTATCATTGCGGCGGATGTGACGCTTGATAAAATCGAAACGGCGAAAGAACTCTTGCAAAGTTTTGTGGATATGTCGCTGCTGCAAGTGCAGGGGTCACACGCGCTCCATCGCATCCCGCCTATGCAGTCGCACGTGGAAATTGGGGAGGCAGTGAGTGTGATTACGAAAACGGCGCGGTTTGAAAGTGCAGATTTGATAGTGATGGGCACGCGCAATGAACACGATACGCTCGAGCGCTTTTTTGGAAGTATGACGACAGGGGTGTTGGAGCGCGCGCATTGCCCGGTGTGGGTGGTGCCGGAAGAGGCGCAGTTTGATAAGCTGGATATTGCGGCGTATGCCACGGATTTGCAGGAAGCGGATGCGGAACATATTTGGCAGGCAAGTCAGTTATTGGAACCCTTTCATCCGACCGTCCACTGCGTGCATGTAAGTAACAACGGACACGATAACCACATAAATTTTCAAGATATAGAGCGATTTTTTGCTTCAAATGCGCCCGCGCTGAAGATTCAATTTCATCAGTTAGAAGGCAAGTCCGTGTCGGATAGTCTGGAGGCTTTTTCGCAGGCGAATGGCGTGGATGTGCTTATTATGTACGCGCCGCAGCATAACCTTATCGAACGTATTTTCTATCCGAGCGAGACCAAGCGTATGGCGTTGAATACGCGGATTCCTTTATTGTTGTATAAGACGGAGTAAGTAGTCACACAAAATTAAGTGACATTTTTCACGCAAAGCCGCAAAGCCGCAAAGTGTTGAATATCATGTTTTAGAATTTCTGCGCCATTGCGCCGCTGCGGTTCAGAATATGCTCGATTACTTAATTAAGATATGAATCTACTTTACAACTCCATTTTTTTAAATCACGACACCGGCGCGCACCCCGAAAACCGCAAACGTCTTGCGCAATTCAATGACTTGCCCGAAGCGCCACTTGTAGATGGTCGTCCGTTTTTAGAATTGGTGCATTCGGCAAATTACATCAGATTAGTAAAAGAAGCGGCACAGCATAGTTTATCTTTGGATGGTGATACGCTGACCTCGGTTGGCAGTTTTGAAGCGGCTTATAACGGTGTGGGCTTGACGATTGCAGCGGCTGAAACGAATGATTTTGCGCTCGTGCGTCCGCCGGGGCATCATGCGTACCCGACACGTGGGAGTGGCTTTTGTTTGTTTAATAATGTGGCAATTGCAACGCAAAAACTGGTGAATGAAGGCAAACGCGTCGCCATTTTCGACTTTGACGGGCATTTGGGAGACGGTACGGAAGCTATTTTTTATAATACGGACAACGTTTTGTTCTGGTCTACGCATCAATATCCGGCTTTTCCGGGGAATGGTTTTGTGGATGAAATTGGAGAAGGCAAGGGCAAAGGTTTTACAATAAACGTCCCGCTTCCGCCGGGCAGTGGAGATGATGTATTTTTTCACGCAGTGGATATTTTTTTGCCAGTATTGGAGCAATTCCAGCCCGATGTGGTCGCCATTTCTGCCGGTTTTGATGCGCATCAATTGGACCCCTTGTTGCAACTAAAGTTCTCTACGCAAGCGTTTTATAAAATCGGTTGGCTACTGAGCGAGCGTTTTCCGCGTGTTTTTGCGACGTTGGAAGGTGGGTATCATTTGGAAGCGTTGAAAAAGTCTATTTACAATTTTCAGGCGGGTATCAATCATGCGCCCGTGCCGTTTGAAGAATCGTCAACTACCTCGCACCGAAGCGTGTGGGAGACTTATGAAGTGTATTTGCAGGCGGTGTTGGGGAAGTTGTCGGCGTATTGGAAATTTTGAAAAAGGGAGGATAGGAGGATGGAAAGATAGGACTTTGACAGCACTTGTTGCTTGCCCTCAATACATAATTGGAACGCGGATGACGCGGATTGAGCGGATTCACGCGGATAGTTTATTTTGTACGTCTGCGCACACTTTATAAAAATACGTTGTACCTGTGTAAATCCGTGTTCTATCAAGCGATACACACAAGTGCAGCAAAGTTGAAAATTTAAATTCGTAAAAATATTGTCTAATCTCGTCAAATATACAAAATCCGTAACGCTCAAAGACGGTACGACCGCCCTACTGCGCCCTATCCGCCCGGAAGACGAGGTGCTGTTAGCGCAGATGTTTCAATACCTTTCCAGAGAATCTTTGTATTATCGTTTTTTTGGGTACGTGCCGCAGTTTACGCATGAGTTTTTGGAGCGATATATTCAGATTGACCACGAGCGCGAGGTTGCCATTGGCGCTGAAATAGCCGACGAAGACGAGCGCAAAATAATAGGCGTGGTGCGCATCATCGCGGATGCGGAGGGCGACCGCGCCGAGTACGCCATCCTCATCGCCGACCCGTGGCAGCGGCAGGGCTTGGGTTATTTATTGACTGATTTTATTTTAGAAATTGCGCGCGAGCGAGGCATTCGTACTATTTACGCTTCAGTGCTGGCTACGAATAAGGGCATGATTCACTTGTTTGAGAAAAAGGGGTTTACGATAAAAAGGGATGGGTTTGATGCGTTTCAGGTGGAGCGGGAGTTGTGAGGGCGCGGCCTTCTCTTCACTTTTAGTTTTCTTTTGCAAAATATTTCCGGCCACTTTTGTCTAAATTATCGGCATAAAAATAAGTTTAACCACAAAGTACACCACCACAAAGTACACCAGGGATTCTTTTGTGGACTTGGTGAAATCTTTGTACACTTTGTGGTTAGCTTTAAAGTTATTATTGTCTTTTTGTCTAATTTGCAAAGCTTTACACGATTGCTATGACTGGGCTACTGCATTACATCCGTACTTCGCTTTTGCTGAGAGGCGCGCTCGTGGCGTTGCTGCTGGGCTGCGTGGGTATTGGTGTAATAGGCGAGTGGTTAGTTTTTAAAATCATACAATCCGATATTCATCAAGCCATCGAAATTCAAATAAAAACGGGCGCATCTTCCGATGGTTTAGTTACGATTAAAATTTCAAATACGAATCCGCCGAGCGACTTTACGTGGGTAGAAAAACACGAGTTTCGCTATAAAGGCGAGATGTATGATATTGTAAAACAGGAAGTTACAAACGATACGACTTATTACACTTGCATCCATGATGTGCGAGAATCTGCGCTTTATGCGAATATGGAGCAGCAGATACAGGACGAATTTGCGACCAATCCCGAGCGTCAACAGCAGCATAAAAACTTGTTGCAAAAGATTCCAAAAATTTATATTCTTGCTAATGATTTGATTTTTCTGGGTTTTAAGTGTGATACCCAACAGCCAGATGCAAAACAAACCGCTTGGGCGAATGTCTCCCCCACTATCCTCTCGCCGCCACCAGAGTGCGTATAAGTTCCTTTTTTTAAATAATTTTCACGCAAAGGCGCAAAGACGCAAAGTTTTTGTAGTGCTATGATTTTATTAAAAATTATAATTTCATTATTTCTCTTTGCTTGGATCGGATATAATTATTTACAATGCTGAGTCCGACGTGAAATCTGGCATCTGAATCTGACATCTAAAATTTTTAACAATTATGAAAAGCTTTACACTCTGGGGCTTATTTATGCTATTTATCAGCGTTCTTTCCGCACAAACGGATACACTTATTGAAAGTCAACTAAATGAATTGGTAATATCTGCTACTAAATATGAAACACCGAAGCGGAAAGTCGCACAGCAAGTACAAATTATTGACAGCCGAGAAATTGCGATACAAAATGCACAAAATGCAGCTGACCTGCTGATGAATAGCGGCGAAGTATTGGTACAAAAAAGCCAGGGCGGCGGTGGAAGCCCTATCATTCGTGGGTTTGAGGCAAATAAAGTGCTGGTTGAAATAGACGGCTTGCGCCTGAATAATGCTATTTTTCGCGGCGGTCATTTGCAAAATGTGTTGCGTATTGACAATAATATAATTGAACGATTAGAAATATTGTTTGGTCCAGCTTCCGTATTATATGGCAGCGATGCGTTGGGCGGCGTGATGCATTTTATTACAAAAAAACCACAACTGAGTACCATTGGTGGCAATGCCTACGTGCGTTACAGTACAGCAAATGAAGAAAAAACCGGACACGTTGACTTGAATTTTGGCGGCGGTAAAATTGCTTCGTTAACGAGTTTTACCTATTCTGATTTTGGAGATATTACACAAGGGAGTGAGCGAGATGATAAATATCCCAACTTTGGTAAGCGGAGCTTTTATGTAGAACGGATTGATAATAAAGATGTTATCGTAAACAATTCGGATGTGGACAAGCAAGTAGGCACGGCTTATTCACAATATGATATTTTACAAAAAATATTATACCAGCAAACTGATAACCTTTCTCATACGTTCAATTTTCAATATTCTAATAGTTCCAATGTACCGCGTTATGACCGATTAACCGAAGGTAGCATTACGAGTCCTGCCTATTCGCAATGGTATTATGGTCCGGAAGAACGTTTGTTGGCAAGTTATCGGTTGGACAATCAGGTAAATAATTCTTTAATAGATGAATATTCTATTATACTGGCGTATCAAAATGCGAAGGAAAGTCGCCATAGCCGCCGCTTCAATAACACCGGACTCAAGCATCAGTACGAAGATGTAAAAGTAGCTTCCATTGATTTTGATGCTACCAAGCAATTGAATAAACATAAAATAATATTTGGCATTGAAGCCTATTTGAACTGGGTAGATTCAAAAGCCACTCGTACCAACGTGGCGAACGAGACGGAAACGCCCGCCGATACCCGCTATCCGAATGGTGGCAGTACCATGAATAACTATGCTATTTATGTACAAGATAATATTGACATTAGTGAAAAAGTAATTGCAAATGCGGGCTTGCGCTATAATTATACTATGCTGGAGGCAACGTTTGATGATAAATCTTTTTTTCCATTTCCTTACAACACCGCAGAACAGGATTTTGGAGCACTAAGTGGTAATATTAGTCTGGTATTACTACCTTCCGATAAGACTAAAATAGCTCTGATTGGCTCTACAGGTTTCCGCTCCCCCAATATTGACGACTTAGCCAAAGTATTTGAAACTGCAAAAGGCAGACTCGTAGTACCCAACCCGAATATAACGCCAGAATATACTTATAATGCCGAAGTAAATATCACGCAATGGTTTGGTAATAAAGCACAAATACAAGTAGGTGGTTATTACACTTGGTTACAGGATGCCATTGTGTTGGGTAAATTTCAGCTAAATGGACAGGATAGCGTTACTTATGACGGTGTAAAGAGTGGCGTATTTGCGTATCAAAATAATCAAAAGGCTTACATCGCAGGTGCTAATGCGGGACTTTCCATTTACCTCACTCAGGCGCTCAAATTAAGCGGTACGGTGACGTACACGTATGCGAGAATCACGACCGAAGGCAGTGCAGAGAAGCCTTTGGACCATATTCCACCTGTGTTTGGCAGGGCTTCGCTGGCTTACGAGAAAGGGCGTTTGCAAGCAGAAATTTGGAGTTTATTTAATGCTAAAAAAGATATTAAAGATTATTTACTCAATGCGGAGGATAATGAAATCTATGCTACGCCCGATGGGATGCCCGCTTGGAATACGCTGAATGTTCGCGCTGGGTATGAGTTTGCGCGCTACTTGACGGTGCAATTGGCTTTGGAAAATATTTTGGATACCAATTATCGGGTTTTTGCTTCAGGCGTGAGTGCGCCGGGCAGGAATTTTAGAGTGACCTTGAGAAGTTCGTTTTAGCCGTTAGGATATTGGGATATTTTTTCTCCCGCGGATTTCGCGGATTTTTCTCTGCGAAATCTGCGGGAGAATTTTAAAAATGAATAATGCAAAAAGAAACAACCATCCGACAAAAACAAGCCAAATGGCTGCGGGTTTTTCGAAAAATACATCGGATTACGGCGTCTTTGACGTTTATTATTTTTTTGTTAGTGGGTATTACGGGCTTGCTATTGGCTTGGAAAAAACATTCGGGTGGGGCGATTTTGCCGGAGACTAAAAAAGGAACTTCGACCGATAAAAAAGATTGGCTTTCGCTGGATAGTTTAGAAGTTATTGCAATACAGGCACTTGCAGAACAAAATCCAGATTTGAATCCAGAAATAGACCGCATAGACGTGCGTCCATCCAAAGGCGTTTTGAAATTCACTTTTACCGAGCATTATTACGAAGTGCAACTCGACTGCGCGACGGGTAAGGTGATGCACGTACAAAAGCGTTTTTCCGATTTATTTGAACAGATTCACGACGGCTCAATTGTGGATAAGTGGTTTGGTATCGGCGGCGGCTGGTTCAAATTGACGTATGCGAATATTGCGGCGTTATCGTTACTCACGTTTACAATTACCGGTTTTTGGCTGTGGTACGGACCGAAGGTGATGCGGAAGAGTAAGTAGGCAGTGGGCAGTGGGCAGTTTTCAGTAGGCAGTGTGTGACGTTGACTGCCCACTGCCTACTGCGTACTGCCCACTGCCTACTTCAATCTTCCCTCTACCCAAATTTTAATTTCTTCCAAGCCTTTTTCTGCTTGCAAATCGGTGGAAAGTTGTTGGAATATCGCTCGGCGTTCGGTTCTATCTGCGTAAAGTGCATCTTTTAAATGATTGACAATCAAGAATTCTGCCGAATTGCGTTTGCCCTTTTTTATCAGATAGCGAATAACAGAGGAGACGAGCGATTCTACAAATTCGGTATTGCCTAACTCAAAATGAATAACTAATTGGAAAACAAGTGCTTGCGACCGAATATCCTGTCGTTCTTCTGATTTTGGTTCGTTTAGAATTCTATTTATCCATTCTAAAGTATTGGCATAATCTTTTTGCATAAAAAAAGCCATCGCGATATTGTAAAAAAAAGTCAATTGACGAGATTTTGTAATGTTGATGGCATACGTTTGCAGGCCTGTATTAATATCCGGTATCATCTTAATGACGGCTTGGTATTCGTTTCGGACGTGGTGATACAGCATTTTGAGGTAATTAGAATGATTGAATACGAGTGCTTTGATCTTAAAACTCTTCGCCTGAAAAGTTTGCATTTTCATCAAAATCAATGGAAATTCTTCTAAATTATTGATACGCAGGCAGTTATTCAAGTAATTATTTAAATGATTGATGTATCGCTCTTGGTCCTCTTCAATTAAGAAAGGATTTTCTTCCTGCAAATTAATCAACTGACGCAGGTGATGATTGGCAGTCGTAAAATTTTTCGTCATATTAGCGTGATGCAAATGGAGCAAGTGATAATAATTGCGCATCTCAAAAGAGAAATCTTCGGGCGAGTTTAAAGATAATATATCGGCTTGTTGCACCACTTTGGAGAGCGATTCCTGCGCTTCATTGTTATTGCGGTAATTCAAAAAAACAGTTTCATACAAGTTAAGCATCTGAAATTGTCCTTGCACGCGGCGAATGCAAGTGTCGGCTTCCATTTGTCGCTCTTGAATTCGCTCGTTGGCTTTGTTGGAGGTGTACCGACGAATTAATTTTCTTTCTAATAATACAATATCCAAGTGGTCTACGTCATATTGATGTTGAGCAGCGATGCGTTTCGCTTTTTTTATCAATTTCGTAGCTTGCGTCAGCAGTCCTTTTTCTACCAGCGTGTGAATGTCAAGGCGTAGTTCTTGCAAACTTATTTTGGCGGAAGCACCGGCATTATAGCTGCGCAGACTGCGTAAGATAAGGTTGTACAAATAATTTTTGCTGGAAGATAAATTTTCAGCAAAGCGCGTTTTTCCTAATTTTGTTTTTAAAGCGGCTTCTTCGTATTCAGTCATCGTTTCTACCAGCTCAAATAGACGTAAATACTGATTTTCACCGTTTAAGATATGACGTTTTGCGAATATCTTAAAATGGCGTTTTTCTGTTGGCTCTAAAGATTTTATTAATTCGTGTAGGGCATCAGATATAGGCATGACTTCTAATTTTTTAGGTTTATTTTCTAACGTATTGTATTGAAAATAAATTATTTACAAGTATATTTTTTACAATCAGACTCCTAAAAAATCAGAAAAGTTTGCTTGCAAATACATATATGAAGGAGCTATCTTTGTATCGCAACCGGAAGAAATAGCAATACCAGCGACTCAGAGACCAAGCGACTGGATGACTAAAAGAAGAAGGAGGTCTGATAATTTAAAGCTTCGATTAAATATTTTAAACAAACAGGATGAAAAACACTAAAGTTATTTTCGGTTTGCTTGCTGCCATCGTGGTAGCTGCTTCTATGGGCTGCAACTGCCCGCAATGCCCGCCTCAGCAGGAGAGCAACATTGTCATTGATGATGTGGATACAGCTCGTTTTATGATTGTCATTGATGATGTGGACACGGCTTATGTCGCTATGCCTATTCCAAAAGTAAAAAAACTGGACTCTCTGTTTCGCTACTCTATTGTGATTGATGATGTAGACACGGCTCGTTTTAAAATCGTAACGGACGACGTAGATGCTGCCAAAATGATTGACATCATCACGAAACCGAAAATGAAGGCTGAGAGAGCAGATAATCCAAAGCAACAAAAACGATAAAAGTTAGGAGTTTGGAAGTTTGAGGTTTGGAAGTAAATTCCGAACTGCCAAACCTTAAACCTCCAAACCCTTCTTCCTCTTAGCAACTATCCTATCTGACAACAAAGAATTCCATTTTCATGTATTGCTGGTCGTGTACCGGCGTGGGACTGCCATGCGTTTGCAATTATCCCTTGCACCTGTGTGACCCCCGAAAACCAATTTCGTTTTGACATGACTCGAAAGAGTTGATAATCCCATGTTTTTTTAATCGAAGCGTTATAGGGCGTTTTCCGAAAAATCCGAATTGCCAGATTTAGGAGAGCGCCCGGCTTCGATAGTCCCTTGAAAAAATTTAAATCCCAATTAAACCAATTTTTGTTTTTCGATTCCTAAAACCATTAATCCTTTGACACTGAAGTACTGGGCGCTCTCCGCACCTCCGAATTGCCAACTTAGGAGCGCGCCCGACTTCTTTTTTTTAGCAGAAAGTAGATACTAACTGCTTGGCAGACAACTGTTTAAACTAAATCTATACTTCATTTTAAATTTTACAAAAAAAGGGTGATTAGGCAAACTCGGATTTTCACGCTAAATTTTTATGTAACCCCACAACAGGCGGCTTCGGTCGCCTGTTGCTTTTTGGACCTTGATTCGTAGGATTTTTGGAGGGCTTGATTTGCCGCGCATCTCTCCTTTATTACTCGTCCCTTCTTTCCTGCTCATCGCTCCTTCCGCTGTTTGAACATTTCTTTGATTCAACCTTTCTAAAAAGACTTAGCCCAACATTCCAACGCCTAAACATCCATTTCCAACAGTTTTTTGGTAAATCAATAAATTTTCATATATATTTGTATCTAATAGAACAGTTACAACGTTTGAGATGTCTTGTGATAGCACAAATCAACTTCAACTCACTAAATATCCTACGAATGAAACAGCAGCGCTTCTTTTTACTACTATTGCTTTCTATGATGAGTATATCCCTGATAGCGCAGGATGGCTCTGTGTTTAGTACGACCCCCTCTACAACGACTACGCCTACCACAACGGAGGTACAGAAAACGGCACAAGGCGTACCTACTGCGAGAGGCAATTTTATGATTGGCACGGGCATTGGTTTTTCTACTTCCAGATCCAAAGTGAATAGTACCAGCAATGCCGGCAATTTTGATGGAGATGGTGGCTCCGCTTCCCAGTTGAATCTGAGTCCGGGCATTGGCTACTTCGTTACAAATAATTTTGCTTTTGGTATCGGTATGGATTTTATAGCCAGCCGCACGAATGCGAGAATAGACATAACAGACCCCAACTCTCAAGAACAAGAATCCATCAATAGCAATTTGCTTTTTGGTCCCTTTGCAAGACTGTATCTGGCGGCTTCTCCTGATAAAGCATTCTTTCTGGGTACTACGCTTGGATTTGGAGATTCACGCGATGAGTTTAGTACCGTCAATAATGAACAACGAACTATCAATAATAATATCATTACCGTAGGAGTAGGTCCTGGTTTTACCGTTTTCTCTCGCAGCGGTTTAGCGCTGGAAGCCGCCGTACGCTATAACTATGCCCGCAGTAGAAGTGATATTCAGGTGGATAATGTATCGCAAAAAACCGTTACCCGTACACACGCGTATGACTTTTCGGTTGGATTGCAATATTATTTTGGCGGTATTAGAAAAATAAATGAGACCGTTCCAGCTACCGATGCTAAGTTTTAAGCTTAACTCTTATTGAGAACTTGGCAAATTAATTTGTTGGTTTTCAGCTATTTAATATTTTGTAAAAATCTGCATCCGACGGACGGTTATCCTCCTTCGGATGTTTTTTATTTTTATGGACTAACTTGAACATCTCTGCTTTTTATCCTTTTTATAAAAGAGTTTGATACTGGATACAGGTTATCAATCCTTACTTGACATTCCTCAGCACTAACCATTTTAATAACCTAAAAAACCAAAATCATGGCTGGCACAACAGATTATATCAAAGGCAACTGGAAATGGCTGAAAGGCAAATTCAAAGAAACCTATGGCGATTTGACCGATGACGATTTGATGTACGAAGAAGGCAAAGAAGACCAACTCATCGGTCGCCTTCAGACGCGCCTCGGCAAAACCAAAGCCGAACTCGAAGATGAAATCCTCAACTGGAACGAGAAAAAATAATGCACTCTTCTGAGACTTAGATAATTAGCTTTTGTACCTTCGGGCGCGGGGGCTAATTTCTTTTTGACCTTGATTCGTAGGATTTTTGGATTGTCTTGATTTGTTTCGTACCCACTACTCGCCAATCACTATTCACTACTCACTACTCACTACTCACCAATAACTATTCACTACTCACTGTCCTTCATTCACTTCCTTTATAAAATCAATCACGCCTTTCATAAACACCTGTTGGTCGTCCCACATCGAAAGATGGCTGCCATTTGGACAATACAGATAGCGACCATTTTGCACCAATTTACTCATTTCTTCCATCTCCGCTGGGTTCATCGTGTCGTATTTTGCGCCGACGGTGAGCGTTGGGACTTTTATTTCTGACAGCCGATTCCAAATATCCCAATTTTGTAAAATGCCGCCCGGTACGAATTCGCTTGGTCCTTGCATATATTCATACACAAATTGGTTGACGTGTTTGAAACTGCGCGCTACCGGGTCCGGCAATTCCGGCAAACGGCATAAGTGTTTGGTATAATATTCATTAAAAACCATTTCTTGATACGCCGGATTCACAAAATCTTTTTTCATTTCGTAAGCTGATAGGGAATCCAGCAAAGACGGGCGCAATTCGCTACGCAATTTTGCATTATAAGCCGCATATTTAGAAAAACTCGCCGTCATATTACAAATCAATAATCCTTTCAAATTATCTTGATATTTCAGCGCGTATTCCATCGCCAGCATACTGCCCCAGCTATTGCCCAAGAGGTAAAAATTGTCCTTCGTCAAGCCTAATTTCTTGCGCACCGTTTCTACTTCTTCTACAAATCTCGGGATATTCCAAAGCGTGGTATCATTCGTTGGCTGGTCGGAATAGTAAGAACCCAACTGATCATATTCATAAAATTCGATATTCGCCTGCGGAAAAAAACTTTCAAAACATTCCATATACTCATGCGTCATTGCTGGACCACCGTGCAGCAGCAGCACTTTTATTTTTGGATTATTACCAAACCGCTTCGTCCACACTTTATACCCACCTTCTATTTCAATCATCTGAATACCAGCCATTTGGAAGTCATCGGGTGTGGTAAAGTTGACGTAATCGCAGGAAGAGTCGGAATTTGCAGTATTGGTATCTGATTGTTTTGGCTGGCAAGCCGAAAGAAAAACTAAGGTGCAAAGGAAAAGTAAGTTGAGTGGTTTCATACAATAAAAAATTTTAAATTATTTTAAATTGAAGTATGGGCATTTCCGATTTCCGACTTTGTGAACTTGTTTAAAATGGAAGATCTTATCTAACATGAATGGAATAGCTCGGCTCTGCGTTCCCTCATTTAACCACAAGGCTCACAAAGTGTTCCTTGTGAATATGGTGAAAATCCTCGTGCCCTTTGTGGTTAAAGGTATTGTTGGCTTGATACTTACGACTTTGTTAATACCCATTCGGAAAACATATTCTATATTTTCATCCATTTTAAACAAGTTCTGTGTTTCTGATTTGGCTAAAGCGTATTTAAGTTGGAAAGATAAAAGAAATTTAGGATTTTTTTCCTGTACCAAATCCTACCATTCGTCACCTGAATATTAACGTACGTGTACTTTTCATAAGTAAATTATTTATTTTACTTTATTAAAATATGATTTTGAATTATATTGCCCCACAAACACTACAACACTTTGAACGCCGTAGCGACCAAACCCATTATTCAAAAAACTACCCAAGAACCGGAACACAAACGCAAGCCTCGAAATCACCGCTGGCTCTTGCTTTCAATTGCCCTTAGTGCTATCTTGTACTTTGCAAAAGAGACGACCCCGACCCAACATTGGGAAGCGGTTGACTTTTTGGAAAAATGACCCGATGGCAAGCCACAGCCGACGCAGAAAGATTTGCGAAAGTTGCAGAAGGAATTGGAGGAGATGGATAATTCAGAACAGTATGTGTTGATAGCTCGTATAGCAGGGAATTACCTATGTTATAGCTGCGAAAGGCAAGACAGCGTTTATCTGAATGAAGGCGAAACATGGAAAATCGGCGTTAATCGCAAAGGTGAAAAAGTCAGATATCCAGATGGCAAAAAAGACCCGAGATTGCAATATTTTGTGCAATTTAAGGGTGACTATGGAGAATGTTTGAGACAGGAAAAAATAAAAATTTACTGGTATGTTAGTTCGCCAGAAAACATAAAACGGATACGTCCCTTGCGGCGACCACCCGGTAATAAAATAAGAAGATAAAACTTATATTATGATTGATTCCCGTTATGCGCCATTCAAATTTACCTCTATCACTTGGCACGAGGTAGGTGACAAAATTGATTTTGATAATTTAAATACGCTGGAAGAAGTAGTTAACGTTCATCTTCGTCTTGCGGAATACGGCAATAATATTACTTCTATCTACTTCATTTTTGTTGCATTACAGTCTCCCGCCCTTTTACATCCTGAAGGCGTAACATATAGTAAGAAAAATCATGGAATATTCATGCAGATACACTTGCCTTTTCATCTCGTGGAGCAATATAATAAAGCACAAGTCATGCAACTCATGGCTTCTTTTTATTTGAATGCAATGAGGACGCACTTGCCCAAGCTGCGCATTCCTGATTTTGATTATCAACGGTTTATACAAGATGTGGAGGCGTTGTTTGAAGAGAAAGGGTGGCTGGTGGGGGAAAAAATGGGGATGTAAGATGGAAATTGTGGCTTTATCTTACATATTCTTGCCTACTTGTCCCATCGGGACTAAACATTTGTAACCCTCACTCCCGCACCCTCGTTCCCACCACTGCCGCTACCAACACCAATCCCGCCACCATCCCATACGCAATCGGTAAACTAAACTGCTCGGAAACCGTGCCAATCAATAACCGCCCCGTCATACCACCAATCACTCCCGCCGTCGCCACAGATGCTAAACCGATACTCGGCGATACATTCGGCGTACGAGCCGCTGCGCTAAAAACGACTGGAACAATCGCTGAAAATCCGACTCCACAAAGTATAAAACAAACCACGCCTGCAATCGGAGATGGAGCCACCGCAAGTAAAAGCAAACCCAGCGCACCTGTGACCGTACCGATGCGAATCGTGTTCCGCGTGCCCCAGCGCATCCGTATCGCATCGCCGGAGAAGCGACCCAAAGCCATTGTCAAACAAAAACCAGCGTACCCCAAACTGCCAATAAACGGCGAGCTACCCAATTCATTTCTCAAATAAATAGCACCCCAGTCACCAATCGAGGCTTCCGCAAGAATAACGCAAAAACTGATAAATGCTAGCACCAGCAAGGATTTGCCGGGCAGTACGAATCGAGGTCCTTGCGCCGTCGGTGTATCAGGTATCGAAAGCACGATAGGACGCAGTGCTAAATGTGCTCCCAACATAATCAAACTCATTGCTACAAAATGCGGTAAAATCGGTACGCCCGTCGTCGCAATCCACCCAGAAAGTGCCGCGCCAATCATGCCGCCGACACTAAACATCCCATGACAAGCCGATAGAATCGTGATGCCCTCGTGCCGCTCCAAGGAAGTCGCCGCCGCATTGATGGCGATATTCATAAAACTGTTGGCAGCACCGAGCAGCATCAAAGCCAGCGTCAGCGACCATTGGTCGAATGCCAAAGGCGGAAGCACGATAGCGGTACAAAAAAGTAAAGTACTCAACACTGCGACTTTACCTGTCGGAATTTTAGAAAGTAGCCAGCCCGATGCAAAGGAAGTCAAGAGCGAACCGATAGATAAGCCGAGCAGTGCCATGCCGAGTTGGGCGTTATTCAAACCCAAATTTGCCTGAATGGCAGGAATACGCACAAGCCAACTTCCGGTGAGCAAGCTCAGCGTGAAAAAAGAAAAACTGATGGTTAAACTGGGTGTATGATAGGTTAGAATACGCAAAGTCTGTATCATAAGTTGATGTGCTAATGTGCTGATTTGCTAATTTCGCGTATTAGTCAATCAATTGACAAAGCTAATAATGTTGACGAACGACTTAAAGCAAAAATTAGCTATTAAAGCAAAGTATATTTGGAATTTGGCTATTTCAAATACAGTTACACAATTTAATTTGGAATTTACTTTTCAAGTGAACCAGATGAGAAAGCGGTTTGTTTTTGAATTAGTGATAGAATGACTTTATAATTATCTGTTACGTATTAAATTAATAGCTTGATTATCCATTGTTTATCATCCGTTAGCCTTCCCTCTTTAAAAACAAAAGTGACACCCAACGTGGATGTCACCTTTCCCAATGATTTAAAACTAAATGGTAATGTATGAAACTAACTAAACCGCTACAAAGTTAAGAAGGATTTTATTGGAATACTACGTTAATTTTAGCATCTTGTGGTGCTATTTTAACCGACTTGAACTCAAAAAAGCGTTTTCATGTTAATACAGTGTAAATTAACTGTTTTGAAATTGCAAATAAAATTTGGTTTGACCCTATTTATCAAAATAATATGAAAGCAACACTCGAAAAAATAGAACCGATTTTCGGAAACTCATTTACCATTCGGAAATTTACCGACTGTGATTCCAAAGCGTACTGGCATTTCCATCCAGAGTATGAAATCGTATTTATTTCCAATGGTAGAGGCAAGCGGCATATCGGCGACCATATCTCTTATTTTGAAGATGGCGACTTGATTTTTCTGGGTCCGAATCTTCCACACTTTGCGTTTACCGAGGAATTACACGAGGAACACGTAGAAGTGGTATTGCAGATGAAAGCAGATTTTTTGGGCAAGGAGTTTTTTCAACGCCCGGAAATGAATGCCATTCGCCAATTGTTTGAACGGGCGGAACAAGGATTGTCCTTTTCAAAAGAAACCAAGCGACGCGTTGGCGAAAAGCTCTTGAACATGATGGAAATGCAAGGTTTTGAGCGGTTGTTGGAATTGCTGTCTGTGCTGCATTTGCTGTCCATTTCCGACCATTACGCGTTGCTCAACGCCAGTGGTTTTGCGGTGGAAGTGAGTGCCCAAGACCATGACCGGATTGAACGCATCTACGACTACGTGCAACAAAATTTTCTGGATGAAGTGAGTCTGGATGAAGTTGCCAGCCGCGTGAATATGACCGTGCCTGCCTTTTGTCGGTATTTTAAAAAGCTGACGCACAAGACGTTCACCGAGTTTGTCAACGAAATTCGCATCGCGCACGCCTGTCGGCAGTTAGGTAATGAGCATCTCAGTATCGCGGCGGTGAGTTTTGAAAGTGGCTTTAATAACTTGTCGCATTTTAATAAACAATTCAGAGAAATAACGGGCGTGAATCCACGGGAATATCGGCGGAATATGAAGAAAGTGATTAGTGATTAGGGAATTGGGAGTAATGATTTGTGAAACGTTATTTGGGAGGGGTGATTTGTGAAATGGGATTGGTGAATAGTGATTGGTGAGATGGGAAGGGTGATTGTGAAACGTTATTTAGGAGTAGTGATTTGTTGGTTGAGTGTGCTGATGTAGCCATTTAATTTTGCTTTAAATTCTTCTATCATCGCGCTTAACTGTTGAAATTTTGCTTCATCTAACAAATTTCGCTGTTTACCTTTTTCCAGCCAAGTCAAGGTTTCAAAAGCGGAACCGCGACTGTAAAAGCAATAAATCCGGCGGTCTTTATAAAAATACCTGCCCTGCCCCTCCGCCACATTCGCTGCTATTGAATCCGCACTTCTAACCAATTGTTTTCCAACTGTATCCTTAGCAAAAAAGTCCCATTTTGCTACAATATTCCATACTTCTTCCCCGATTTTCAAACTAAGCTGGTACACTCCAAAGGTGTCTAAGGTCTTCACAATCATTTTTCTTTTTGAGACGCACCATTTTCTTAAGGTCACAAATTTTATTTTAATTCCCATTTCACAAATCCCAATTCACCATTCCCATTTCACTAATCACCCCTCCCATTTCACTAATCACCCCTCCCATTTCACTAATCACCATTCCCATTTCACTAATCACCATTCCCATTTCACAAATCCCAGATAACGTTTCACAAATCCCAGATAACGTTTCACAAATCACCCCTCCCATCTCACCAATCACTATTCCCATTTCACAAATCCCAAATAACGTTTCACAAATCACCCCTCCCATCTCACCAATCGCTATTCACAAATCCCACTTCACAAATCCCACTTCACAAATTTTTTTATTAATTATTTGATAATCTACTCTTTACATACATTTTACAATTAATGACCAACTTGCACCCAATTTAGCAGAAGCTAACAACGTTTACGCAACACGCCTTTTAGAATATTGGGACGAATGAAAAGAGAACTCGATATAGTCATAATCTCGGATGTACATCTTGGAACCTACGGCTGTCACGCAAAAGAATTGTTGAATTATTTGAAAAGTATTAAGGTTGGGACGCTGATTCTCAACGGTGATTTTATTGATATTTGGCAGTTTCGCAAGCGCTATTTTCCGAAAGAGCACATGCAGGTGATTCAACGCATCTTGCGCATGGCGACGCGCGGCACGAAAGTGTATTACATCACTGGCAATCACGACGATGCGCTCCGTAAGTATTCTGATTTTGCTTCCGGCAACGTGCATCTCCGCGACCAATTGGTATTGCAATTAAAAAATAAAACCTACTGGATTTTTCATGGGGATATCTTTGATGCCTCTATAAAATATTCTCCATTTATTGCAAAATTAGGCGGGAAGGGGTACGATTATCTCATTTTATTAAATCGTTTTATCAATAAAATTCGCTTGGCGCTCGGCAAGTCGCGGATGTCATTTGCAAAAAAAGTGAAGGATAGCGTAAAAGAAGCGATTAAATTTATCAACGATTTTGAAGAGACCGCTATCAATCTGGCAGCCGAGCAGGAATACGATTACGTCGTGTGCGGACACATTCACCGCCCGCAGATGCGCACCGTAGAGGCAAAAGGTAAAAAAATTATATATTTAAATTCCGGCGATTGGGTGGAAAGTCTTACCGCTTTAGAATATAAGTGGGGACGTTGGTCCATCTATGAATACGACGAGGCGGATTATGACGCTGCCAACGACCACCTGCGTGTAGAAGACGGCTCTATGGAAGAAGATGAAAATGAGGAAGAAATCACGCCGCAGCAAATGATGGTAAAAATGATGCAGGGGAGATGAGTGTGCAGTCCTCCTATGCTAAAGCTTCGGCGGATAAATAGGCAGTAGGCAGTTTTCAGTAGGCAGTGTATGACGTTGACTGCCAACTGAAAACTGCCTACTTTGTCAGCTTCTTACTTTCAATAGTTTTCCTAATTTTTGAAATTTCTCTTCCCAATCCTTATTTGCAAAAACCCATTCGCCGTCTTTGTGGCCTTTTAAGATCGAAAAATACAGGTTCTGACTTTTCCAAAAATTGAGTTGAATGCCCATTTGCTCGATGGATTCTAACACGGTATTCAGGTTTTCTAATTTGCGTATTTGCACTTCGCCGACTTCCATCTCTTTCACTTCCTTAAAAATACGTTCGCTCGCAGTGAGTTTAAGTGACTGTTCATCTGTAAGTTGTACATTCCATTTTTTCATTTCACTTGACAGGCGGCGCAATTCGCGCGTGTTAAAATTGCCATTCAAAAAGAATGCCTGCAAATCATGATTGACTAAAAACTGCACGGCGTTGATATAAGCGGAAGGCACCGGAATGTTGCTTTGTTCCACCATAGACATGAGTTGATAATTGTCGTTGTAAATCTCCCGAAATTCGTTTTCTACCTGTCGGAGGCTATGGTCTGTAATCTGTTTGAGAATCTTGCGTTTTTCATCTTGAAACAATTGTTGTACCGTGAATTTCTCCGCGCCAAAATGTGTCTGCATCAAACTGATAACCGAGCCGAGGTCGGTGTTGCGAAAAGCCAACACGAAGTCATCTGCTATTTTTTCAAAGGTATCGCGGTCCATATCCAGCGAGATGCCACCGATGATATTCAACTGCCCTAGGTACAAAACGGCAAAGCTGAAATGCTTGTCAGAATATGTAATTTTAGAACGGATATTTGTTATACCCAATGCAAGTTTCTGATTACCAGCTTCATACCTCTCAAATACCTCGCTCTTAGCCGAGTAGTTAAATATTCCTAATTCCTCTGGATATTCTTCAAACAAGGACGAAGCGGCAAAGTGCATTCCTACGCGCACCAGGTCTACACGTGCCGGCGCGACGTTCTTTTTATAACTGGCAGCACCATTTTCATACACATTACTCGGTGCATTTTCTAAACGTTGGATGAAGGCTTCATGCAAATCCGAATTGGAGACTTGATTGGCATAATAAATCGCACGATTGGCGTATTGTAGAATCTGGTTGGTCTCAATACCGGAAATTTCATCAAAAAACCAGCCACAGCTTGTAAACATCAGGATGGCGTGCCGCTGCATTTCCATCAAGCGAAGGAGCGTCGTTTTCTCTTCTTCCGATAAGGTTTTAATAGTGTGTCGTCGCAAAAAATCATTCACAGTGCGCTCATTGCGATGCAATAAGACATCAATATAATCATTTCGGGCAGCCCATACGTCTTTTACAAATTGAGCGGCTTCTTTTTCATAAACTGGAATCAACTCGTCGCGCAGCCAGTCGAGCGTTTCGCGCAAGGGAGCCCGCCACGCCTGCGTCCAGCTTGGGTTTCCACCACTATTACACCCACAATTGGACCGCCAACGCTCTACGCCGTGTACGCAACTCCAAGAACTATTTTCATGAATTTGCGCTTCAAACTGCGGTGGAAATTTTTCCAAATATGCGCCGTAGTTGATGACCGTTGCCAACTCGTTTTCGTCAATATAATTTAGGCAATCCGCCAGTGCCATTTCGCCATACCGATGATGATGTCCATAACTCTCACCATCCGTAGCGATGTGCACCAATTGTGGCTCGTCATTATTTGTAAAACCCTCGAGCAGCCGCGTTGCAAAGCTCTTTCCATTGTTCAATAATCCCTCAAAAGCTACGCCTTTAGCGACGTTGCCATCATAAAAAAACAGAACGATGCTTTTGCCCGAAGGCAGTTTGCAAAGATAAGGAAGCCGGGTATCTATGTTCAAATCGTTAACTGGTTTCCATTCTTTTGCATCCAATTTGCGACAAGCTTTTGCCTGACGAGGGGCTAATATCGTGAATTGAATGTCGTGTTCCGCCAGTATTTCTAAAGTTTCCGTATCCACTGCTGTTTCTGATAGCCAGATACCTTCGGGTTTGCGTTTAAAACGATACTCAAAATCTCGAATGCCCCAAATGACCTGCGTCTCCTTGTCGCGCCGATTCGCCAACGGCATGATTAAATGGCTATGCACTTGCGCTAATGCCGAACCGTGCCCGTCAAATTTTTCCAGACTTATTTTATCTGCTTCTAAAATCGCGTGGTACGTTTCTGGGTCGGCTACTTCGAGCCACGACAAAAGCGTAGCGCCGAAATTGAAGCTCATACAAGCGTAATTATTGGTAATTTGGGTAATAAATTGCTCTTTATCCAAAATGCGGGCAGCCGTGTTGGGTGCGTAGCATTCAAAATTGATGCGCTCGTTCCAGTCGTGAAACGGAGCGGAAGAGTCCTGCATTTCAATCGCTTCCAGCCAAGCGTTCTCGCGCGGCGGCTGGTAAAAGTGACCGTGTATACAAACGTATTTATTGGCGCTCATAAATATTCAAAATTATTGCTGGGACAAATTTTATTTGGAAAATTGTAGTTCTACAAAATCCTGCTTCAAATTTAGTGTAAAATGTACAATAAGGAAAACATTTTTTTAGTTCCAAAGGTTTTTCTTGTTGATTTAGGGTAGTATTTAAAGATAGGTTTACACCACAGCTTTCCTAACAATATGGTTTCAACAATCAACTTTCCGACGGGTTTAAAACGCGCCGCTGCAATGGTCGTCTTACGCCACGAGCAACAATTTTTATTATTGAAACGCGCCCGACCGCCCTTCGTTGGTCGTTATCTGCCCGTGGGTGGAAAACTTGAGCCGCATGAAGACCCGCGCAGTGCCGCCATCAGAGAGACGTTTGAAGAAACAGGTATGGCGTTAGAAAAGTTGAAATTTGGTGGTACGCTCATCGAAACCTCCCCGATTGATTATAATTGGATGAGTCATATTTACATTGCCGATATTCCATTTCAACCGCCGCCATTCTGTGACGAAGGCACGTTAGAATGGATTGATTTTGAGCATATTCCAAACATCCCTACCCCACCGACGGATTTTATTATTTATCAATATTTGATGCGGGAACAGGCTTTCGCGTTCAATGCGATTTATGATGCGGATATGAATTTGTTGCAAATGACAGAAGAGATAAGTGGAGAAATTGTGTTCACGTGTTAACGTGTTCCTGTTTTGAGCGTACATGAACCCTTGAACACATAAATACATTAACACAATTTTAAAACCGCGTCTCTAAATAATATGGCAGCATCGCTCGCCACGTGTGCCAATCATGGCTCATATCGGGTCCCCAAATATCCAATTCATGTGGAATTCCTTTTGCATTTAAAACCGCAGAAAAACGGCGCGAGGCATTGGGTGCTTCATACGAGCCAGAACCCGCGAGAATGTGAATATGCTGACTGGCACGAATGCGCGGCAGAAAATAATCGTCATTCAGATTTTGTAAATATTGGAACGGCGAGTTGAAATACACATCCTCATCATGGTAACCTTTGGTGTAAGCGCCCAAATTGTAAACACCACTCATTGCAATAATGCCCTGAATTAAATCCGGTCTTTTAAAAAATAAATTAGCAGAATGTAACGCTCCAAAAGACGCACCGCAGGTGATGATGGGCGTGTCGTTACTCGTTTGGCTGCGAATGAATGGCAGCACTTCATTATACACATAATTATTGAATTGCACATGTCGCATGGACTTGTGGCGCGGATTCATCTGATTATTCAACCAACTTTCATTATTGATACTATTGATAGAAAAAACTTTGACTTTGCCTTCATTAATATATTTGCTAATCGCATCAATCAATTGAAAACGCTCATATTCTAAATAATCAGCAGCGGCAGTAGGCAGTAATAGCAAGGAAAATCCGTAGTGACCGTACATGACAACATCCATGTGCTTATTCAAAGAAGGGCTGTACCAGTTGTGTATTTCGCGGTGCATATTTGATTAATTTTTGCCAAAAGTAATCAAATATTGAAAGATGGGAGGATGGAAGATTGGAAAGGTTGGAATGCTTTTACATTTTACATTTAGCGTTTTAAATTTTACATTTATAAAGAAAGCCTCGCCCAAACCGAACGAGACCTTCCAGGAACGCACTCTATTTGAAATAAGGGAGGATATGAGGATGGGACGTGACGCTCCTTTAAGAATTTTCTATTCTCCCACTCTCAATCCTCCTATCTTCCAAGTTTGGTAATCCTATCCTCCCATCTTCCTATCTTCCCATCCTCCCTAATTCGCGTTCACCACCCGACCAGAGCCAGAAATCTGCGTATTCACAATCGGATTGCCTTTGTAGCGCACGTCGCCAGAGCCGCTGATGCGCACGTCCAAGCGGTCGGAGACGCGGACTTCGGCATTGCCGCTCCCGCTGATTTGGATTTTGGCAGCACGGGCATCCAAGTTGAATGCGCTATAATCGCCAGAACCGCTCGTTGTGAAATCTAACAAATCTGCAATACCTTCTAAAAACATATCGCCACTGCCGGAAATTTTGGCGATGATGTCGTCTGCTTCCGTAGCGATGTCAATGTTGCCGGAACCGCTGACATTCAACTCAAGGTCATCCACGATTAAGACGTTTTCACTTACAATGTCGCCGGAGCCAGTAACGCGCAGAAACGTAATGTCAGGCAGCGTGATGTACACCCGAAAATCATTGTCGTTGTAGCGCACACAATCGTCGGTTTCGATTTCCCAGATTCCATTGTCTACATCCAATTCGAGTTCTTCGATTAGGTCGCGGGGTGCTTCCACGATTACTTCCTGCCGGTTTCCTTGTCGGATAAATACTTTACCCTCCATCCGTAATTCGATGCCATCAAAATTTGATAGGTCAAGTTCTTGACTTACAATAGAGCCGTCTGCATCTATACAGCCGAATGGACCGTCGCCGTTGCCGTCAATAAAACAGCCGGGTACGAAAAATAGCGTCACTGCGCTCAAGAGTGCGATTGAAATTTTTTTGATTGTTTTCATGATATAAAGTGCTTTTGGTTTAAAAAGATGCCAGATTTTTAGATGCCAGATGCCAGATAATTAGATATTCAAGTTGAGCAGTCCTGAACGCAAGTTAGAGCATCCTACATTTCACTTGGGAAAGACCTGAATTCAATTCAGGAGGTCACAGATGTTATTCAGGATATTCCAAATGTCGTTTCTACTACTTAGAATCTGGCATTTCCCAATCTGGCATCTGGCATCTAAAATTCTAAACGATAATTAAACGTAGGCAATAAACCCGTTTGATAATATTTTTCTATTTTTTGCTTGTCTTCATTGTAATATTGGGCGAAGACATTTTGTCGGTTCGTTACATTCTGGCAATCTATTAATATCGAGTGCGTGACGTTGGCACTATTTATTTTGTAACTAAAGCCTACATCAAAGCGATAATAACTGCCAGCACGTAATGCGAATGGACGAGATTCATCATAAACCGCCTCGCCTTTTGCAATAGAAGCGTCCAAATCAACAGGTGTGTAACGATTCCCACCGGAAAGTGCGAATTTTCCATTTACACCTAAAATATTTTTCCGCTTGTTCCCTACTTTCCATTCCTTGCCAGCCAGCGTATTGAGTTGATAATTGCCGTTGAAGCGGGTATTATATTCCTTTCCATTTTGTGGCGTGTATTTAGAATCGTATAAAGAACTAGTAATCAAGAAGTAATATTGGTTTGAAAAGAATTTTTCGATGGTCAAGTCAAAGCCCACGTTGCGTCCCGTGCCGTCATTCGTAGCGCCTTCGATGCCAATAAAATCCCAGATACTCGAACCGTTAATAATAGAATTCGTGCTATTAGGCAGGGCTTCTACCGGCACATCATATAAATGTTGGTAATAAACTTCCGCTTTCAAGCGCATATTTTCGCTCAAGCGATAATCATAACCCAGCACAGCATGTAATGCTTTTGATAATTCTAAATTTTTAGAAGGCAGATGCACCGTGCCATCCGGAAATTTACCATCAAATAAATAAACTGCTAAATGCTCGGGTTTACTATGCAATCCAATGGACGCGCTCCACAATTGCCGAGGCGAAGCCTGCCACTGAATCGCGGCACGCGGCTCGATTGCAAAATTGTTATTTAGTAACAATTGGGTGTAATGCATTCCAGTATTTAAAGTCCAAGCCTCGTTTAAACGATACTTCCATTGGGCGAAAGCCTGCACGAGTTGCGTACTGCCTGCATTGTCAAAATAACGGCGCAAACCTTCGCCGTCGTCATCTTCGTCTTGGGTAAAATCAAATGTTAAATGGCTCAAAATGAAGCCGGTACGAATGGAATGCTGCGCGCTGAACTTCTGATTGTACGTGGAACTCAAGCGGAAAGAGGACTCGGAAGCTGTTGTAACTTCGTCGGTGTTCTTTTTGTAATTGTCACTTGGATCGAGCCAATAATCGGTATCTTCGTTTTGATTGATAGAAGCCGTCGCCACCGTGCGCAAGTAACTGTTGTCGGACAATAAAATGCGATGCGATAAGCCAATCGTACCAACGGTTTGCTCCGCGCTATACCCTTCGCGGTCGTTGCGGTCTTCCCAAGTCGTGCTATCGGCTTTAGGCGTCAAAATGGCACTGTTTTTACCGCCCAAACCAAAGAGTGCGAACGTACCTGCCTTGTCGGTTGGCAAATTAATTTTGAACGAGACGTCTTGATACTTCGTCACTTGGTCGCCCGTCAACTTCACACCCAGCGCATCCAAAATACCCAGCGTAGAATAGCGGTAATTCACCAAATACGAGCCGCGACCGCCTCTGCGAAAGGGACCTTCGGCGGAAATTTCCAAGCCGAGTGCGCCTGCCATGACAGAAAACTCCCGCTTTTCGTTATTGCCATTGCGCATATTCAGGTCGAACACGCCCGACAAGGCATTGCCAAACTCCGCCGGAAAAGCGCCCGTGTAAAAATCAGAATTGGATAAAATGCTGCTGCTCAACATACTAATGCCGCCGCCGGAATTGCCGAGCGCACCAAAGTGATTCGGATTGGGAATTTCAATGCCTTCCAACCGCCAGAGCACGCCACGCGGGGAGTTGCCGCGCACGATAATTTCATTGTTCAAATCAAAGCCCGAGCCGGTTGACACGCCTGCAAAATTCTGCGCCATGCGCGAAGGGTCAAAAATACTGGACGCATAGCGGCTGGTTTCTTCCACGGAAAAAGAGCGGGCACTCACGGTTGCCATTTCGTTGAGCACTTGGGCTTTGTTGCCGTTGGCGTTCACTATGATTTCATCCAGCTTGGTGGCGGATTCAGTCATTTGTACGTTCAACACCAATTCTTTACCGGATGTCACCATAATACTGCTTAATGTCACTGGTTCATAGCCGATGTACGTCACTTGAATATCGCAGCGTCCTACGGGTATTTTATTGAGTCTAAAATTGCCATCCGTATCAGTCGTTGTGCCAATGATGGGTTGGCTGTTCAAAATAACAAGGGTCGCGCCGATTAAGGGCGTTTGTGCGTCTTTGTCGAGTGCCGTTCCCCGAATGGTTTGGGTCGGGTTTTGCGCGAGGGCAAAGGTGTAGAGTGCGCTGTTAAGGATAACAGTCAGGATGATTTTTACAAAGGTTTTCATAATAAAATGTCGGGTGATTAAATGAATTTGCTAATTTGACAATTTGCTGATGTGCTAATACGCTCGTTACTTAGTCACTTTTGGCAGCCCTTACCGCATTTTTTTTAACCGCAGAGGACGCAAAGTTTTTCGCAAAGGGCGCAAGGTTTTCCCTCCATACTTCAACTTTTTAACCGCAGAGGCGCAGAGTTCGCAGAGCGTGTGTTTAAATCATGATAATCATATAAAATACGGTTCAGACAATTTTAACCGCAGAGGCGCAGAGCGTGTACCGTAAATAGCGAATCATGATAATCCTAAAATCCTGCGAATCATGGTTCAGACAGTAAAGGCATAGTGCTGGCAGGGTTTCTTTTGGTGAAAAGAAACGCAATTATTATTCAAAACTATTACATAGATTTTTTAAAGATTTATTTAGATGTTATTGTGTTTATGTAAATAGCGACAAAAACACACAAATACAATAACACCTAAACATTTATCCGCCTATGGAGAACATTAAAAACGGCGATTGCCAAACCAGCCAAAGCGAAAGCTAACGGTGCTTACAAAGCCAGAAAAATCTTCATCGTTATAAATAGTGGCAGCACTTGTACCATTCACCCAACGATAACCGGCAGTGCCTGCTAAGCGAAACCACTTGAAAATATTGAGTTCTAAGCCGAGTTCGGGTGTGAGTACGAAGACATCGTCATTGCGGTCTTCAAAGAGGTTGAAATTATCGGTTTTAACATTTACAGCACCCCAGCCGATTTTAGCGGTGGAGAAAACGTGTAATAATTTGTAGGGCTGATAGGTATATCCGACCCAAAAACCGCCATGCGCCAATTCAATCTGGTCAATATTATTGCCATCAATCAGTTCGTTCAAATCTACGCTGCCCATGCCATAGCCGCCGAGAAACGCATTGCCAATGACGATACCGCCGCCGCCGCCATACGCAGTATTCAAACCGTCGCTGATACCAAATTCTGTAATCGGACCGCCGAAAGCACCTACGACTCGCGCATTGTTAAAAAGGGTTTCGTGTTGTGCGAATGCTAGTGTAACCATTCCGGTAAGTATCGCGGCAAATAATAACTTTTTCATGTTGCTTAAATTTTTTAACTGTTGTGAATGTTTTGAAATAAAAGTCAGTCGAGTGATTTTGTTTAATTACAATAGATAGATGATTTTGAATTGCGTTATCCCCTATTTAGTTTTAAATTTTTTTAAATTTTTTTTAATATGGATATTCTACAGCCTAAGCACTTATAGCGTATTTTACCGCAGAGGGCGCAAAGTTTTACGCAGAGGGCGCAACGCTTGTATAACTTCATTATTTTGCGAAGATTTTTGCTTTGAGTGTGACTGCAAACTGTCTATCGTCTACTTTTTCACAAGCGAATACCCGCCGTAAATCCTACCCACATTTTTACATTCGTATCGCCAGTGGTTTCTTCGTATTGTACGTGTGGAGCGATGTTGGAAACAAAGTTATTGTCTCGTTGTAAACTGGAAATCAGGATGTTACCTACCGGGCCGACGAATAAACTCGTGCGCCTGCCTGTGCGTACGTCGAAAGTGAGGCGGAGTTGATTGAGCAAATTGAGATGATTCGTCCAGCGTTCGAGTTCGTTGACGTGCATGGAGACGACTTCAATATTCATCAGCGTACGTGGGCTGAAGCCAACAGTAGTGCCGATGCCGTAGCCGAGCGCCCAACTCATGCAAGTGCCGGTTTTGGTAGTTGGTTCGCCGCCATTCGTTGGGTTTACTTGAACGGTCATGTTATCCCAACGAGCGCCGAATTGAAAGATATTATAAAAAGAACGAGCACCAAACTTTAAAGCTAAATTACTGTACAGTGCTTCACCCCCTGCAAATTCTAAGCGGTTATAACCTTTTTTTATAATATTCAATAAGCCGAGGGACACGCCCGAAGTGGAATCAGCGATATTAATCAAGGCGATTTGAAAACCGCTCACTTTTTTACCTACATTCAAAAAGGCACTTGCCTGTCCGATTTCTACGTCTTTTGCAATATTAAAAAGTCCAGAGAGTTGCGTTTTCGTTTTGCCATTGGCAATATTAAATAGCCCAGAAGTCTGCATTCCATCTGCTTTTCCGGTGGATACATTAAATAGACCAGCCATTTGAATACCTATAAAATCACCCGTCGTCACGTTGAACAAACCTGCTGTTTGCACGGCTTCTGTCTTTCCAGCTACATTGAATAAACCTGCCGCCTGCACGCCTTGCACGTGTCCATTACCTGTATTAAATAAACCTGCAACCTGCGTGCCTACGATATCACCACCGACGGTGTTGCCTAAGCCAGCGACTTGCACCCCTTTTACATCGTTTCTTACTGTATTTACAAAACCGCCTACTTCCACACCATCCACGCCGCCATTCGTACCCCAAAAAAGGTTGAGAGATAAATTATTAGTCATCTCCGCACTCCGTAGGGCATTCGTACCCACAAAAGGCAAAATGGAAACTTGCGCCAGTCGTCGGTCGCTCTCCACTTCCGGTTCTATTTGTAAGGGTGGCAATTTATAATCTTCAATATTTGCTTCATACACACTATCGCCCCCGCTAAGGTGTTCAATTTTCGTTTTCTCAATCGTGGAAACACTCTGCCCACGCTCCTTTTTCATCAAAGTAGCAATGTATTGTTCTTGCGCGGTAAGCGGATAAATCGGGCTGGTTTGTTTAATCTTTTTAGGTAAAGTATTGATTTGAGAGAGTCCTTCTTGTTTGAAATCATTGCCCATTTTGAGTACAATCTGGCTACCAATTTGCGCGTATATCAATCCAGTTTGCTTGACAATATCATCCAGCGCAGTTGATAGCGGCTCGTCTTTCACACTCACGCTCACTTTCTGATTAACAGGAACGAAATGACTGCTATAACTAAAATTTACATCATAGTTGGTACTAATATCATCCAGAACCATCCCTAATTTTTTATTAGAATATTGCAAGGTCACTCGCTTTTGCAAGGATTGCGCGGGTGCGCTCATTGCGAGCAGGAGAAAAAAAGTATACAAAGCAATCAGGATGGTGTTTTTCATGGAGTGCGTCTTAAATAGTTTCTCGTTTATTGTTTGAGGTTGCTCACTTGATGTTGACTATTTTTTGTTGGAGGTTTCAAGGTTTAGGTTATACGTTTGTGCGGTCTGGTATCTGGTATCTGAATTTCTTATTACGACGTTTTATTCAACCATTTAGTTACAGGCTTACATTCGTTTTATTCCATTATTCCATTATTTTAATATTCCATTATTCCAATATTCCATTATTCCAATATTTTAATTACAACCCTTGCCTCGGATAATGTAAATACTATCTTGTTTTTCAATTTGAACGGGCAGCGAAAATTCTATCGTTTTAATCATCTGTTGCAAATTTGGAGAATCCTTCGCAAGATTCAATGGACAGCTCAAAATAGCCGGATTTTCTACTTTTATTGTCACGCCATAGTAGCGTTCCATCGTTTGTACTACTTCGCTCATCGGTGTTTCGTCAAATTCTAATTGCTGCGTTTTCCAAGCATCCGCATTTTCTATCTCTTCTTCCACAAGTTTTACTTCCTCCGTTTTTTTGTCAAAAACGCCTGATTTACCAGCTTTCAACAAGACCGTTTTGTTTGCATTTTTTGTTTTGCTTAAAGCGACTTCACCAGTTTCCACTGTTACTTCCACGTTCTTTTCGGTCGGATAGGCTCTTACATTAAAAGTCGTACCCCAAACGGTAGTCGTAGCTTCACCGCTCCGAATCATAAATTGCTTGCCATCCAAATCGGTCACGTTAAAAAATGCTTCTCCTTCCAATTGTACGATGCGCTGTTCAAAATTTTTGTCAAAAGAGAGTCGGGTGTTTTCGTTCAGCCAGATTTTACTGCTGTCAGGTAAAGTATATAGTCTGCGTTCGTTTTCGCTCGTTTCGTAAACAATTGTTTGATTTTCAAAAGGTTGCACATACATCCAAATGCTCGCCGCCATCGCCAGCAAAAGTACAGCTGCTGCTGCCCACCAGCCTCTTTTTATAGACAGCGGCACGATTTTTTTAGACGACTGAGGTTGTAAGGTTACAATTGGCGTGTTTATTGCGTTTCCAAATAAGCGCGATTCTACTTTCGACCAAGCTACTTGCGTATCTGTCGCAAAATTTTCTCGTTTAGTATCGGCAGACATCCCCCATAATTGCACCATTTCGTCAAAAAAAGTACGATTCGCAGCGTCCGCTTCTACCCAAGCCCAAAGTTGCTCGCGCTCCGCCGCTTCGATATTACCAGATAAATAGCTGGCTATCAGATCCGTGTATAGCGTTTCTTCCATTTACTTGTTCCCGTTTCAAATTGAAGGATGCAAAATTGACTTGGACACCCCTATTCCGTGCAACTATTTTAAAAAATATTTAAATTGTTATATTAATAAATTGTTATATTGTTAGAAAAGCAATCCGTGCAACCATACACCAATGTAACCGTTTAACAATCAAAACAATAAGTGCAAATATCCCTTCAACCGCTCTCGCAGCACACGCAATGCCTTGCCCATCTGATTTTCTACGGTTTTTACAGAGATTTCTAAATGGTCCGCGATTTCCTGATACGTCATTTCTTCGAAGCGGCTGAGTTGGAATACCGTGCGGCACTTGGGCGGTAGCTCGTCAATAGCACTGCGGATATTTTGTTCTAATTCTGTTTGCAAATATTTCTCTTCTACCGTGCCGTCGCCATCCAAGGAGGAGAATTGGGACGTGATTTCTTCGTCATTCAAATGTTTGCTGCGGCGCAGGTAGCCGAGTGCTTCATTGATAGCCATGCGGCGCAAGTAGGCTTGGAGGGAAGAATTGATTTGAATTTGCTCGCGTTTTTCCCAAAAGCGGACGAATACTTCCTGCGCCAAGTCTTCCACGGTACTGCGGTCGGTAATGAAGCGATGCATCACGCCACACACCATCGGGTATTGTTGGTGAAACAGGTGCTGCAATGCCGCTCGGTCGCCCGCACGGATGCGAAGAAAAATATCGTCGAGCTTTTCCATGTTTAAGACTTTAGACCTTAGACCTTAGACCTTAGATGATAGACTACACGAGCTTACTTAAAGTATTCGTCTAAAGTCTAAAGTCTAATAGCTAATGTCCAATCAGGTGCAATGATAAAGATAAGGTTTTAAAAAAGGGATGTTGTTCGACACAAGAATATTTTTTTAATACGAACGGCTGTATTATAAAAAAATCCGGGCAACAGGGGTGGCTACCCATTGTCCGGATTGAGCAAAAAAATATGGGCTCGAATTATACTTTGGAATACTTCCGCTCTTTGATACGGGCTTTTTTACCCACCAACTTGCGTAAGTAGAAAATTCTGGATTGGTGCACTTTGCCGCGCTTGGTCACTTCGATGGTTACAATCGTGGGCGTTGCAAATGGGAAGATACGCTCTACACCTACGCCATTCGATACTTTGCGAACGGTGAAGGTTTTGGTAGCGCCCTCGCCACTGATTTGTATCACATCGCCCCGAAATGCCTGCTCGCGCTCTTTGTCGCCTTCTACAATTTTGTATTTGACGATTATGTTATCACCGGCACGGAATTTTGGAAATTCGCGGGCGGGGCTGAGTTGTTCGTGTATGTATTTAATCGCGTCCATCGCTTTGTAATATTTGAAAAGTCAAGGAAGAGAGGTTAGGATGTGACTAAGCGACCGAATGAGTTGTCTAACATCTAACGTCTTATTTTTTAGCGGGGCAAAGGTACGTTTTTTTGTGTAATCACCAAACTTGTCTGGTAAAAAATATCACTTGTGATTCACCAAACTTGTTTGGTGATTTACCGCACCAGTGTGGCATATGTCTTAAACTCAAACGGCTCGCCGCGCGGTCCCTTGAAAGTGACGACCACGACGTACACGCCATTGGGAGAATCCGCGCCGCTGTTGAATTTTTTTCCATTCCAGCCTTCCTCTGGGTCATTGGTTTCAAATATCATTTCGCCCCAACGATTCCACAGCGTCATACTAAAATTGGTCGCGCCTACTAGCAAACCTACGCCTTTGTACGATTCATTCAAGCCGTCGCCGTTGGGTGTAAAGGCATTTGGAAGAAAATAGCGGACTTCCGGGCGCACGTCTATCGTTTGTACGAGCGTATCGCGGCAGCCACTGGGGTGCGTCACGATTTGACTGACTCTGTACATTCCAGTATCTCGGAAGGTGTAGGTTGGATTTTGTAAAATCGCCGTAGCGCCATTGCCGAAGCTCCAAAACCAGCTATCAGCGCGCTGTGATTGGTCGGTGAAGCGCACGGTTGGATTGATATTACTGGGGTCCTCCGGTAGAAAAGTAAATCCCGCCTCTGGTGCAGGTAGAATGCGAATCAACTGGCTAAACGTCGTATCTGTCTGACAACCAATGGGTGACGTTATATCAACTTTTACGGTATAAGTGCCCGGATTTTCGTAAGTGTAAACTGGACTAATGGCATCGCTGCTGCCGCCGTCGCCGAAGTCCCATTGGATATCATAGGCATCACTAATCGGGGTAGATAAATTGTTAAAGAAAATATCTGACGGGGCGCAGCCTTCAAACGCACTGGGTGCTATTAAAATCAAAGCCGGTACTGGAAAATAGGCAATTTTTTTAGTAATCGCATCTTTACATTTATTAATATCAGTGACCAAAAGCGTAGCGGGAATATCGCCGGGCAATTTGTACAAATGAGCGGGATTTTGGGCACTGGATTCTTGCATATCGCCGAAGCTCCATTTCCAAGACGTAATATTGCCACTGCCGGAAACGGAAAGGTCGGTAAACTGCACGGGTCCTGCCACACACGTATCGTATTCAAATTCAAAATCAGCATTGATAGCTGGAAAGAGGTTGACAAAAACTTTGGCGGTATCGCCACATTCGGTGCCAGGATTCAAAAATAATTGACCTTCGTACTGCCCAATGCCGGGAAAGGTGATCGTCGGACTCCATTCTTTAGAAGTTTGTACCGTACCCTTAATATTGAAACGCCATTCAAAATTTTTGATGAATTGCCGTTGAAAACTCTCATTTTCTAAATACACATCTGTAATGCCACAAGCGTTGATTAAAAACTGCTTGCCGTCTATTTCTTCGTCCGCTTTCACTTGCGCTACCACTTGCGCATCACAACTCGCTACATTGAATTGAAAATCTCGAAAAACTCGACTCAAAAGCACCCCATTTCGATACTCAGACACACAAATGCCCACCACATATTGTCCTTTTATTTGGGGTGTACCAGTAATGATGCCGGTATTTGGGTCAATTTTTAGAATTGGTTCGGCTGTACCTATCCGATAGCCCAGCGGCGCAATGCTGGAGTAATTCGGTGCTGCGAATCGCACTAAATCATACGGCGGCGGACAAGCTGGATTGGGCTGCGAACCGATGCAAGTTTCTACAAAAGCTGGAGTGGTATTTCTACCGCCGCCTTCTATCGGATTACAAAATTCGTACACCAATTGGTCGCCATCCGGGTCGGTAGCAGAATGGTCATACACCAGCGGGGCACCTGCACAAATAACCGTGGGCGGAAAATCGTCAAACACCGGACTATCATTGCATACGCGTTGGGCTTCTGGCGTAATTTCGATGGTGTACGTAGCACCCACACTCTCTGGGTCTATAATATTATTAATGGTGATATTTCGACAACAACGTTGGTACGAAATGTGATAACTTTGGTCAGAAACCGGTAAGGTGAGGCTAAACTTGTACTCGGCTTCTTCTACACAAATATCCGGTGGAATCAAGCATGGATAAGTAGGCGCATCCACTTGCCGCACCGTGCCCAAGCGTACATCTTGGCGGGCAATAAAACCGTTCTGCGTAAGTTGATTACAATCGCCTCCATTACAACGATATACGGCGATATAAGCCAATGGGTCAAATTCCGCGCAAGGCGGTGGACAATAGCAATCGCGGTACATTTTCAATACAAAATTATACCTGCCTCCTTCATCGCAAGTGTATGTGATCACGCCACCAATAATGTGTCGGGCGGATACGGAAATACTCAGCGTAATTCCCAAAAGGATACCGGCGAGCCGGAGTGCGTTCTTTCTCTGCATAATACGTCGTATTCTTTTGCTTAAGACAGCGCATGAAGGGATGCGGGTTGTCTTCTTTATAAATTAAAAAATGTAGAATGAAAAATGCCTGTTAAAACGACCGCTCTTTTTTCCAATCTTCCCCTGGTTTCAATAGTACATTTTAAATAATTGACATCGCTAGTTTTGTCACCGCGTTATCGGCACAACTTGTCCCGTAAAGCGGGATTAGCAAATAAGCAAATTAGCACATCAATTTAACAACCTTGTTTCAACGCTGTTTATTTTATAATTCAACTGGTGTAACGGTCACAAAAAAAGAAACGAATATACTATTCTGATTGTGTAAGTCGTTCCAGTGGGTGTCAAATGAGAGTTGGTTATTCGATGTTGATTGTTACTATTGGATATGGATGTAAATGCCTGTTTATAACCTATTAAAAATCAGAAAAATATAAAACACTTTATACTTAATATTCCATTTTAACTTGCTAAGCTCACTACATATCTGTCAGGTAGGCAATTTCCAATATTCCTTATCCAGTATTTAACTTCTGCTATTCAACATCCAACAATCAACTGTGTTCCGTCTATATACGGCGTATTGCATTGTAAATATTGCCAAAATAGACTTTGTTTTCCAAGCTGCTGCAAATTACCTACACATTTAGCAACTTGGTAACTTGGCAGACACTCGTGCAAAAAAACGCCGAACCAACACAACACACACAACCCGAGGGACTACACAAGTGTACATTGTAATTGTAAAATGTTGTTGAGTGCAAATTCAGGATTTATGACGACCTACACAAATGAAAAGCTTCGTATGGTGCAGGAATACGATATTAAGGGGGCTTTAATGACACTGCACCAGGGAGGCGTTTTGCTTTATCCGACCGATACGGTATGGTGCATCGGTTGTGATGCTACGAACTCGCAAGCCGTTGAAAAAATAGGCAATATCAAGCAGCAAGGCACCGCCCGAAGTTTTGAACTCTTAGTGGATTCCATTCAAATGCTCCGCGATTATGTGGTGCATTTGCATCCCAAATTAGAAACTTTACTGGTATATCATACCCGACCGATTACGGTATTGTTTGACAAAGCGCGCAATTTGCCCGCCAATGCGCTGGCTGCTGATGGTACCATTGGCATTCGCGTAGTGCAAGATGAATTTTGCAGGAGTATTATTGCAGAATCGGGCAAACCTCTTTTAGGCACGTTTGCGAGTCTGCACGACGGTACTTTTCCGGTTAATTTTGGCGCTATCAGCTCCGATGTGATCGAACAAGCGGACTTTGTAGTCAAATATCGGCAGAATGAAAAAGCGATGGGCGAGCCGTCTGTGATGATAAAATTGTCCCGGCGCGGGGAGTTGGTTTTTTTAAGGGAGTAGATTGGGATATGTAGATACTATGATATTTTTTCGCTTAGAACGTGAAAGGTTGGGATATTTTTTTTCGTAGCTATAATGCGAAAAACGGTCTGAACTGTGCTTGTCCGCCTCTGGAGGAATTTATTTATTTTTGTGATGAATGTGATTTATCACAAACGCTGCGACCTCCGCGCCTCTGCGAAAAACTTTGCGCCCTCTGCGGTAAAAAAAATATAAAATTTAATCGTTAAATATTTTATTTCCGTTGCTTTTCAATAAATAGGCCTTTAGTTTTACGTCGAGAAACCTTCCAAACACTAAAACACATAAGTAATTGACCATTTATAATTAACTATTGACCACAGCTTAAAGAACTCATAATCAAATCACTAATTTATTTGGCTGCGACGATTATTTAGGTCGAAATACTTATACTCACACCTGAGTGTTTTTTTCCAAAAGAAGCGGAAGGGTTTAAAAGAAAGGTGAGGTTTTATAAAACAAATGGTCTGATGACTCGAAGTCATCAGACCATTTACCAACAATTATATTCTAAATCAATAAGTCGTTTTAGCAACTCGTATATTTTGTATAGACTGGTTGTCATACACAATCCGCACATTATATAGTCCGGAAGCGAACTCCCGAATGTCCAGTTCAGCACGAGTAGCGTCACCGTCAAATTTCCAAGTTTTCACGGTATTGCCAGCTAAGTCTACCATTTCAACCGTGATGTCATTTACCCTTTCCGGTGTGCGGAATTCAAGGTTGATGACATTGGCTGTTGGATTGGGATAAGCAGCCGTTGTGTTATTCAAGTTTCCATTGGTACAAGACCGCACCTGAAATCCAAGACCAGTTGGGTCTATTGCTGCGCAAAGCGTACCGCCACCTGCTATTGTCAATCGGTACACGTCGAGGGCTGTGGTCAGACCGATTTGTAGCTCGCTCAAATCCAGTTTATTTGGATTATAAACCAGCGTATGAATAGCAAAACGCCCGGCGCGAGCCACCTCAAAAGTAGGCTCACTATTCAACCCTTCTACCAATAACTGCTGACCGGATGTAAGTATGTACACCGTTTTATATCCGGGGGGTACAGATGGGAGGTTCGGATGCGAAGCCGTCAATTTCGATTTGCCGCTGTACAAACAAGGACTGAGCGCATAGGCAAATAAATCGCCGGTGCTTGCAGAACATTCTACATTACAGTCATCTATGTCAAATCGAGCACCCGTCATATCCAAAGCGGCACAAAGTTCGCCCCCACCTTGCACCAGCCCTGTATTGAGCTGTCTCGTCGTTATTTGTCCTATTTGTAAAGTGTCCAAATCCAAGGTAGTAGAATCGTACACGATCGTATGAATGGTAAAGCGTTCTTTTGTATTTACGGTGAAAGTAGGCGTTTTGCTGATGCCACGGAGGACGAAGTTATTACCGGAAGTGAGTAAATAATGTACTGCAAAACCGGTTGGAACGGTAGGCGTCAAAGTGCTTTTCGCTTTTAAAACGGCGGCGTCTCCTTGTAAACACGGCATATTGTCGGGCGCTAACTTACCGGCTTTTGCATCGCAGATAATTTGACAATATATGATATAATAAGAAGCACCATACAGTTCAAACGCGCCGCACAGACTGCCACCGCCTTGGGTAAGCCGCTCGTGCAGATTGTAGCCCGTTGTACCGCCTATTAGAATGGTATTCAAATCAAATGTGAGGGGGTCGTAAACCAAGGTATGAATCGTGAAAACGCCAGCCTTTGTCACAGCAAAAGTAGAAGTGGTATCTAAAGCTTCCACCAGTAGATTTTCACCGGAAGTGAGTACGTAACGCACGAGATAACCACTCGGTACGGTAGGAGCTTCTGTTGCAATGGGTTTTAGAATTGCCTGACCAGCCTTGATGCAAGGATTGCCACTTTCCTTCAGGTTGCCCGCTTGTCCTCCGCAAGTAGGTGTACAATTTTTCACCAAGAAAGATGCGCCTTGCAAGCCAAATGCGCCACAGAGCGTACCGCCACCCGAAAGGAATAATTTATTCACTTGCAAACCAGTCGTAATCCCTAACTGTATCGTATTTAAATTTAAAGTATTCGGGTCATAAACCAAGGTATGAATCGTGAATCGCCCAATACTATCCACAATAAATGACGGCGCGGTGCCTATTTGTTCGATCACCAAACTATCGCCCGAAGTAAGCACATAACGCGCTTGGAAGCCCTGCGGAACGGTGAGGTTTACCCAAATTTTTGCCCGAAGCGTCTGCCTGCCATTTTCCAAACATGGATATGGATAGCCTTCGATTCTCAGTTCACCTGCTTTTGCAAAGCAAGGGCAGTCTTTCGCTTGGAATACTGCGCCTGCCATATCCAAGGCTGCGCAAATGCTGCCACCGCCTTGCACCAATAATTCATTTACACTCTTGGCAGTAGTAGTACCTAATTGTATCGTACTCAAATTCAGGGTATTCGGATTGTAAACCAAGGTATGAATGGTATATAAACCGGCACTATTTACAACAAAAGAGGGCGTTGTATTGATTTGCTGAATTATCAAGCTACTACCAGCCGTAAGCAAGTAGCGTACCTGATAACTCTGCGGTACTGATGGACTTTGCCAAACCGTTGCTTTAAGGGTCGCTTTGCCATTGGTGATACAAGGGCTACTTTCTACCTTTAAAGTACCGGCTTTCGCAGTACAAACCGGCGGACAGGCAGTCACTGTAAAGGGAGCGCCTAACACATCCAGCGCCGCACAAATATTGCCACCACCTTGCACCAGTAGGGCATTCAACTCCGCACCAGTCGTTTCGCCAAATTCAATACTGTCCAATTTCAAAGTAGTAGAATCGTACACCAAGGTATGAATCGTAAAGCGACCCAATGTATCTGCTGCAAAAGCAGGGGTGGTACTCACAGCTTCGATGACCAGATTTTCGCCCGAGGTAAGCACATACAGGCGCGTGTAACCCGGTGGTACGATGGGTGCTACTTGTACTTTGGCAGTAATGGCTGCTTTGCCATCCTTGAAACAAGAACTGGAAGAAAATAGGAGTTTGCCAGCAGCCGCCAGACAAGCATCTTCACAGGTACCAATGCTAAATTTCACGCCAAACACATCCAAAGCTGCGCAGATGCTGCCGCCGCCCTGCAGGAGTAAGGCATTCAGATCAAAACCAGTCGTTTCGCCTATTCTGATACTATCCAATTTCAAAGTAGCGGCGTTGTATATCAAGGTGTGAATGGTGTACAAACCTTTGACAGAATCCGGTAGCGTAAATATCGATTGGCTTGCCACTTGCTGTACTACAAGTTGATTGCCTTTGGTGAGTACGTATGCTACTTTATAATTCGGTGGAATCGTTGCATTTCCTTTCGGTACGGCTTTTAAAATGGTTTGCCCCGGTTGGGTACAAAGTTGTGCAGCAAATAGGTCGCCCGCGTAGGCTCTACAGGTACTTGTCGTTTGAGCTTGTAGGTTAACATTTGTTAGTAGAATCAGTGTAGCAAAAGTGAGTGCTTGGCATAGGTGTGTCCAAACACGCGAAGCGTTGTAAATACTGATTTGCATGGATTACTTTTTTGATTTTAGGAAAATGACTATCTTATAATATATAGATATTCAATGAGTTACTACTTTTTTCTAAATTTTTCTTTCCCTTTTTGCCGCCCCACCGCAGATTTTCATGTAAAGACGCAAAGTTTTTCTTAACGCTCCATTCCTTCCATCCTTCCATTATTTTTTATTATTCATTACTTTAATCCTGATCATTTGGTCAATCAGTCTCTTAGTCACACTTTCGCTCACAAATTTACACAGAAATATTAGGAACGTTCAGGGAAAGTTCGCATCAGACAGTTAGCGAATAAAGAGGGGAAATATTGCTAAGGAAGTCCGCACACAAAAATGAGGTATATTTTTAACATTTAGTAATTTTTTACAAAAAAAAATGCGGCTACACTTCTAAGAGCGTAGCCGCAGCGTCCTATACAAAAATTACTGTATTATCTGATCTTCACGATCGGTTTCTGTTCCACAATTTCGGAACCGTACATTACGCGCACATAATAGGTGCCAGGTAAGATACTCGTAAGATCAAGATTTGCGATTTCTGTGCCATTTTCTATCTTCCATTGCTTGAGGGTATTGCCACCAAAATCTACCACTTGAATTGTAATCTCTTCTTTATTATCCAATTCTGGTAGTAATAGGTTTACGTACTCATTTGATGGGTTCGGATACAAGGTAAGTCCATCTACACCGCCAAGACCATCACAATCTCTCACGTTGAAACGGAGTCCAGTTACATCAAAGCCTGCGCAGATATCGCCGCCACCTTGCCGAAGCAGTGCGTTGAGTTGAGCTGCTGTTGTGACTCCGAATGTAATATCATCCAAATCAAGTGTTGCCGGGTCATATACCAGTGAATGAATGCGGAAGATACCCGTATTGCGTATACCAAATACCGGAATGTCATTCACTGCCTGAATCACGCGATTATTGCCGATCGTAAGTACATATATCAATTCAAATCCTCTTGGTACGATCGCTCTTCTCACTATGGTAGCTGCTGCAAAACCAATGCCGCTGCTATTTGTACATACCGAGCTGCTATTGGGTCCTGTATAAGCGAGTACGGGTGCAATTGCTCCGCAACCACAATCTCTCACTTCAAATCGTCCGCCAAAAGTATTCAAAGCGCCGCAGATCGTGCCGTCTCCTTGGATCAGGAGTGCATTCAATTCACCGGCTGTCGTTTCTCCCAAGTCGATATTACCTAAGTCTAAGGTAGCGGAACTGTATACCAATGTAAGCACGGTAAAGCGTCCAGTAACGTCCACTGTAAAGGAAGCTGTATCGCTAATTTCCTCAATGACTTGGTTAGAACCGGAAGTAAGTAAGTATACGATTTGAAAACCGGGCGTTACCACCGGTGCACTTACAACTGTCGGCGTCAAGGTCGCTTGGAAATTGGCATTTAAGCAGATTCCTTTCACTGCGCGATTAAACTCACCTGCAGAAAGCGTAGGACTACAGTCAACGGCAGGACAAGCAGTCACGTTGAATACAGCACCGACTGGGTCTAATGCCGCACAGATATCGCCACCACCTTGTACAGATAATGGTAATAAAGTGAGTGCGGAAGTTTGACCAAACACAACGATACTATCCAAGAAAGCAAAGTCAGCCGTATCGTACACAAATGGGTGAATTCTATACACACCAGTTGCGCTTACGGTAAATGTCGGTGACGTACTTTCTTGTTCTATAATCAACCTATCACCAGAAGTCAAGATGTAAAGCAATGCAAAACCTGCTGGAATCGTAGGAGGCGTTTGTACCGCTGCGGTTATTGTAGCCGCACCATTGGCAAAACAGAAATTGTTATTGACAACGCTTACCGTACCAGCACGTGCTGCGCAGCTATCTGTACTTGTCGTGTCCGAGCAAGAAGTCACATTAAACAAAGCACCTACGGTATCAAATGCGACACACAATTCGCCACCTCCTTGAATGGATAATGGTAATAAATCAAGTGCAGAACTTTGTCCGAAGACCACGATGCTGTCTAATAAGTCAAAATCTGCGGTGTCAAATATGACCGCGCTAATCCGATAAGTTCCAGCACTATCCACCGAGAAGCTCGGGGTTGTACTCTCTTGTTCTATAATCAGGCTGTCGCCGGAAGTCAAGATATAAAGTGTTGTAAATCCTGCCGGAACCGTTGCAGCCGTCGCCACCGTTGCATTCAGCGTAACCGAATTACCTGTGCTGTCAATGCAGACCGTGCCACTGCCAGCCGTCAGCGTGCCGGTACGTGCCAAACAAGTGCTATCTACACCCGTGCTATCATTGCAAGCAATTACATTAAATACGGCACCAATGGTATCAAAAGAGGCACAAATATCGCCACCACCTTGAACGGATAATGGCAGTAAGTCAAATACAGAGCTTTGACCGAACACGACGATGCTATCCAAGAAGTCAAAGTCCGTCGAATCGTACACAAACTGCTGTATTCTATACACGCCAGTTGCATTTACGGTGAACGTTGGCGTCAAACTTTCCTGCTGAATAATTTGAGTATCACCGGAAGTCAGTACAAAAATTCGTACAAAACCTGCCGGAATCGTAGCTGCTCTAAGTGGTGCGCCTCTCAACGTGGCAGTACCATTTTGCAAGCAGAAGAAGTTATTGGCAATGCCCGTAGTACCAGCACGAGCCAAACAAGTACTGTCTCCACCGCCGCCAGTATCGGTCGTATCCGAGCAAGCAGTCACATTAAACAAAGCACCAATTGTATCAAATGCCACACAAAGATCGCCACCACCTTGAACGGACAATGGCAGTAGGGCAAGTGCAGAACTTTGACCAAAGACGATAATGCTGTCCAACAAATCAAAATCTGCGGTGTCGAATACCACCGCGCTAATGCTATAAGTTCCAATGGTATCAACCGAGAAGCTTGGAGTCGTGCTTTCTTGTTCTATAATCAGGCTGTCGCCGGAAGTTAAAATGTACAAGGTAGTAAATCCGGCTGGAACCGTGGCAGCTGTTGCAACTGTTGCAGAAAGTGTAACCGAATTACCGGTGCTGTCAATGCAGAATGAACCCACACCAGCAGCAAGTGTACCTGTACGTGCCAAACAAGTGCTGTCTACACCTGTCGTATCACAAACTGCTACATTGAAAATAGCACCCGGTACATCCAATGCGCCGCAAGTAGTGCCACCACCTTGCAGGAAGAGGTTATTTATTTCAAAGCCAGTTGTTACCCCAAAGTTAATGCTACCAAGATCGAGCGTAAGCGAATCATACACCAAAGCATGAATGCGGAAGCGTCCGATTGTATCTACTGTGAACGTTGGCGTTGCGCTCGCTTGCTCAATCACCAAGTCTTCACCGGAAGTCAATACATAAATTAAAGAGAAGCCCGGTGAAACAGTTGCAGGTGTTGCGACTGCTGCCGTCAACGTAGCACTGCTGTCACGCAAGCAATAGCCTTCATTCGCTACCCGTAGCGAGCCTGCACTTACATTACAAGTATCAGCGCAAGAAGTAACATCAAATGCAGCACCTGGTACATCTAATGCACCACATATTTCACCACCACCAGCTATAAATAAACCAGCTATAGTGCCACCAGTCGTTTGACCCAGTATGATGCTATCTAAATTTAAAGTGGTTGAATCGTATACCAGAATGTGAATGGTGAAGCGTCCAACGGTGTCAATCGTAAAGCTCAAAGAATCACTCACCGCTTGAATCACCAAGCTGTCACCAGCAGTTAATACGTATGCTACTGAAAAGCCTGTTGGTACTGTGGGCGCAGTTACCACTTGTGCCGTCAGCGTAGCCGTGCTATCATCTAAGCAAAAATCTTCATTCGTCACGCGCAAGCTACCCGGGCGAGCTAAACAAAGGCTATCTACACCTGTAGTATCCGAGCAAGAAGTTACGTTAAACGAAACACCCACGGTATCAAATGCGACACACAATTCGCCACCACCTTGAATGGAAAGTGGCAGCAAGGCAAGCGCAGAGCTTTGACCAAAGACAATGATGCTGTCCAACAAGTCAAAATCTGCGGTGTCGAATACCACCGTGCTAATGCGATAATTTCCAATGCTATCCACTGAGAAGCTTGGAGAAGTGCTTTCTTGTTCAATCGTCAAGCTATCACCAGAAGTTAAAATATAAAGCGTAGCAAATCCGGCTGGAACGGTCGCAGGTGTTCCCACCGTTGCAGAAATCGTAACCGAATTGCCAGTGCTGTCAATACAGAACGTGCCACCTGTGGAAGTCAGTGTGCCCGGACGAGCCAAACAAGTGCTGTCTACTACACCCGTCGTATCTGAACAAGCAGTGACATTAAAAGAAACACCCACGGTATCAAATGCCACACAAAGATCACCACCACCTTGAACGGATAGGGGCAGTAGGGCAAGTGCAGAACTTTGTCCAAAGACGATAATGCTGTCCAATAAATCAAAATCAGCGGTATCAAAAACGACTGCACTAATTCGGTATGCTCCAGCCGTGTCTACGGAGAAACTTGGAGACGTGCTTTCTTGCTCAATCGTCAGGCTATCGCCAGAAGTCAAAATGTACAAAGTAGTAAATCCGGCTGGCACGGTTGCAGCCGTTGCGACTGTTGCACTCAGTGTAACCGAATTGCCCGTACTGTCAATGCAGAATGGACCTGCACCAGCCGTCAGCGTGCCGGTACGTGCCAAGCAAGCACTATCCACGCCTGTGGTGTCTGTTTCACAAGCACCAAAACGTACTTTTGCGCCCACTGAATCCAGTGAACCGCAAATAGTGCCACCGCCCTGAATCAACAGGTCAATAACATCAAAACCGGTAGTCGTACCGATTTGAATACTATCTAAATCAAGTGTTGCAGTATCATATACCAAGGTGTGAAGGGTGTACAAACCATTGTCCGTCTGGTCAATAGTAAAAGTCGGCTCTTCTGAAACCGCTTGGATGACTAATTCGCCCCCACGAGTCAGCACATACAAAATACGATAGCCACTTGGGACGGTAGTGTCACCTTGAGGGATAGCCGTAAGCTGCACTTGGTTGCGCTGAAAACAAATCTCAATTGAACTCAATGTTCCAGCGTCAGCCGTACAAGTTTGTGCATTCAACGAAATAGCGTACAGAAGGGTAATTGCGAAAGTAAAAAGTGCAGTTTTTAATAAACTGCCCCATGAACGATAAAAGTAGTAGTTTCTTGGAATCATCATGGTAAGGTTTGATGAAATGAAAAAATAAGATGATGCTTTAACGTATTACGACTTTGAGAAGTTAGATGGTTTTATTAACTAATTTTTAATTTGTCACCCAGTAATCCGTACACGTTCCAGCAATTTTTAGAAAGTCTTAACAGTCAGGATTTAAGGTCGCAAAGGTCGGCTGATTGCTTTTTTCTTTAAGGCGCAAAAAAAAATTATTTTCATCTCAAAAAGTAGGTACAACTCGGCTTACTTTCTACAAAAATTGCAGCAACCCAACGCTGGAAATTGATTCGGCGGTCAGCTTCTCGAAAGATGCAAATTCTTATTTTACAAAAGAGCTACTGATAACGCACCTTTTTGATTGCATTCCGTTTTATACGCTAATCCCGTTCAAAATTTTATTTTCAACATAAAATCACTTAGCTTTGTCACTATGGCTTTTCCAAAAATAAAAGATTTAAAAACAGTTATTGACACCCTGCCGCAGATCGGCAAAGTGGAATGGATTGGCATTCGACCCGAACGAAAAGCCCCCTTGCAAGCACTAACGGAAGTACCAGTGACGGAAGAAAAGGGCTTGCAAGGCGATCATTACAGCAAAGCTGGTGGCAATCGGCAAGTCACACTCATGCAGGCAGAGCACTTGAGCGCAGTTGCCAATTATTTAAATATAGAGACGATTGACCCGGATATTGTACGCCGAAATATTGTGGTGTCGGGTGTAAATTTATTAGCTTTTAACGACCGGCAATTTCAGATCGGGGAAGTCATTTTGCACATGACCGGCAGTTGTCACCCTTGTACTCGCATGGAAACCGAGCTGGGTGCTGGCGCGTATAATGCACTGCGTGGGCACGGCGGCATCACGGCAAAAGTGGTCAGGGGCGGCACGATTCGATTGGGAGATGAAGTGAAATTGTACGTCGTAACGGAGTAGGCAGTGGGCAGTAGGCAGTCACATTGCGCAATTACGGGACTGTTTATTGCTCACTGCACACTGCCTACTTCTAAAATATGGAAAATATCAAAATAGAATGCCCGAAATGTGGCTGGGAGCCCGATGGTGGCTCACACTGGATGTGTAGTAAATGCCGCTTCGTGTGGAATACGTTTGATACGATGGCGCGCTGCCCAGCGTGTAGTCATCAGCATGAATACACTTCTTGTGTGCCACACGAAGGTGGCTGCCATGTGCGCGAACCACATTTGGATTGGTATAAAAATTTGGACGACTTTGTGAAAGAGGAAATGGAACGGGTGAAAATCGAAGAATTGGAATTTGTCTAAATAATTGTGCCTACCGATAGCGTTGTTCTGAAATAAAAAGTTGCCCCATGCTTTAGCGCGGGGACAAGAAATATATCAGTTTTGGGCTTTAGCCAAACAAGATTATTTGGCTAAAGCCAATAAATACACATTTTGTAACCCAGCGCTAAGGCGCAGGGCAATTAAAATCTTCAAAAAATTATTTTCTAACGAGTGTAATAGAAAGAAATTTGCGACTTTGCGTGTAATTTTCTCAAATTTATATTTTAAAAACCTAATAATTTAAAACCTAAAAACATGAATCGTGATTTCAGATACGCGCTCTTAGCAGTCTTTTGCTGCAACGCCCTGTGGTGTGTGGCACAAAAAGTAGACCCAAAATCAACGGAAGTATGGGAACCCGTACCAAAAGTCATCACCGCCGGTAAGACCTTTTCCGATGCACCTTCGGATGCTATCATTTTATTTGATGGCAAAAATCTGAATCAGTGGCGCTCGGTGAAAGACACCAGTAAAGCCGCTGGTTGGACTGTAAAAGAGGGCGTTTTTACTGTCAAAAAAGGCACTGGAAATATTGAGACCAAGCGTTCCTTCACCGATTATCAACTGCACCTCGAATGGCGCATTCCAGCCAATATCACGGGCAAAGATCAAGGTCGTGGCAATAGTGGTCTTTTCTTAGCTTCTACTGGCAGAGGCGACGAAGGCTACGAAATTCAAATATTAGATAATTATAATAACAAGACCTACTCCAACGGTCAAGCCGGCAGTATTTACAAACAGTCTATTCCTTTAGCCAATGCCAATAAAAAGCCCGGCGAGTGGCAAACCTACGACATCGTGTGGACGGCGCCGCGCTTCAATGAAGACAGTTCTTTGAAATCGCCCGCCCGCGTGACGGCTTTTTTTAATGGTATTTTGGTGCAAAACAATGTGGAAGTCAAGGGCATCACGCGCTACGATTCTATGCCAGATTATTATAAACACGGTGCAAGTCCTATCAAATTGCAAGACCACGGCGACCCCAGCGAACCGATTAGTTTTCGGAATATCTGGATTCGTCCGCTTTAAAAAACGGTGATTGGTTATTTGTGAATGGGAATGTGTGCCAATCACAAATAACTAATCACTAATCACTATATTTTCCATGATTGAAATTACCGTACTCGACCGCGAAGATGAAGCGCACGTTTTAGACGGCCCCACCGATATGAATATGAACCTGATGGAGCTGTGCAAAGCCTACGAACTTCCCGTGCTGGGCACTTGCGGCGGTATGGCACTCTGCTCCACTTGCCACGTGTACGTGCTGAGCGACCACGATATACTCAACCGAAATGAAGCGGAAGAGGAAATGCTCGACCAGACTTTTTTTGTGCAATCGAACTCGCGCTTGGGTTGTCAGGTGCGCCTTACTGAGGATTTGGATGGATTGGTCGTAAAATTAGCTCCCGAAGCTCAATAACGACTTTATCTCTTTATTTCCCACATTATATTTCACCGCTCACCGCTCGCCAATCACCTGCTTAGCTTGCAAAAATCGCATCGTTTCATCTCCTTTTATTTCCACAAAATTTGCGCCAAGCGACTGCAATTCCTGTTGGTATAATTCGTATAACCGCTCTCGGTCGTGCAAGTTGGGATGTTCCCGCAAAGGGTCGTATTGCCAAGGCAAATCAATATTGCATAACAAGTATAAGTCATAGGTTTGCGCTTTCAATGCTATTTCTATCCATTCATTTTCGAGATTGTATTTAAATTTCAACCAAATTTTCGGCACAATTAATTCAGTATCGCAAAAAAGGAGTTTATTTGCTTGAGTTGCATATTCAGCTTCCCATTTTAGCTGCCCTTTGGCCATTTCTACTACATCGTCGGCTGTGTACGGGCGGTCGAGTTGTTCGAGATAAAAGCGGGCGTACTCCGGCACAAAAACCGTGTGGTAGTGCGCGGCGAGTTGTTCGGCAAGCGTCGTTTTTCCGGTAGATTCTGGTCCTGTAATAGCAATTTTTTTCACTTTTGTGTTTGGTATTTAGTATTTGGTACTCGGTATTTGGTACGCAAACTTTGGGACAAAGTAGGGAGCGAACGTCAAACCTCCAAACCTTAAACTTTAAACGTTTTTTATGGAATGTAAGAATTGTGGCACCATATTACAAGGCAAATATTGCAGTGATTGTGGGCGGAAAATGATTACGGAGCGGCTGACCTTGAAAAAAATTAACCACGACGTGTTTGCCATCGTTCTGGATGTGGAAAAAGGTTTTTTGCACACCATTAAAATGCTATTTGTGGCACCCAGCACGGTAGTGAAGGATTACATCAGTGGCAAAACCGTGCGTTATTATCATCCACTTCGCTATCTAATTTTGTTGGTCACGTTTTCAGTAGCGCTCAACTTGACACTGGGTTTGTACGACCGACAACAGACAGAAATTCAATCACTTATGGGCGTTTCGCAAAGCGATCGCGTACTACAAAAACAGCAGGAAATGCAGCAAGAAATGAAAAAATATATGAATATCATTCCGCTGTTCTTGGTGCCTTTCGCTTCGCTCGCATCCTATTGGCTTTTCAGACGTAAAGGCTGGAATTATGCAGAACATTTGGTGCTAAATGCTTATATCCAAGGGCAATTGGCACTCATCGGCATCCCTATTTTATTGTTGAGCCTCGCTTTGCCTACTATTATGCCTTTATTTTCAGCCGTCATACTTTTGAGTATTGCGTACGGCACTTATGTCTTTCGTGGTTTCTTCGAGGTGAGCACATGGAAAGCAGCAGTTAAAAATACCCTAACGCACTTGTTAGGCTATGGAATGCTTATTTTTCTGATAACAGTGGCGGCTACGATTTGGCTTATAATCACACTTTAAACGAAAACAACTCTACCCTATCTTGCGTTTCTACCGGAAAATTGTGTTACGGTGTTTTTGTGTTTTAGTGTTATTGTCGCTATCTACTAAAACATCATAACACTAAAATATCATAACACAATCTCATGCACACAATAGAACCGTATCACCGTTGGCGAGATTATTACATCGCGGAAGAGGACGAGCAGTCGCCGTTTTACGAGCGGGAGTACGACGAGTTTAATTTCACCCATAAAGTTTATAATTATTACGTTCACCCGCAATGGGATGATTTTGGATCAGATACACTTTATACAAAATTGTTATTTGTAGATTATGATGAAGGTTATGCTATTTTAGAATTTATCGGTGAGTGGAACGATGTGATTCACAACGACATCATGTATTTAAAAAGAGATGTAATAGATGTACTAATTAAACAAGGCATTTATAAATATATTTTAATCTGCGAAAACGTCTTTAATTTTCATGGCGATGAAGATGACTATTATGCCGAATGGTACGAAGAGGTGAGCGAGGAAGGCGGCTGGATTTGTATGTTGAATACGCTGGAACACGTCACGGACGAGATGAAAACTTCGCGCCTCCATTTTTATGTCAATTTTGGAGATGCCTTTGCGCACGTGAACTGGCGACCACTCTTGCCCAAAATCGTGCTGCAAATGGTGGAAACAATTATGAATAGTGGGGTGAAACGACTTCGAGAGTATTAAATTTTCTCTTGCTACTCAATAGAACACGGATACCGATGGCTATCGGCGCGGGTGCGACGGATGGTGGACGGATTTTTTCTCTTTACACTTACCCTTATTACTTATTACTTGACAGAAAATGGATTTTTTTTAGTGAGCCTGTATGTCGAGCAAAAGTCAGCGGTATGTGCTTAGTAGCAAAAAAATCCGTCCACCATCCGTCGCACCCGTGTAAATCTGTGTTCTATTAAGTAGCGAGCGCTGCCGTCAGTGGAAATAAAAAAGTCTCCTATCTTTGTTAAAAAAAGTGGCACACAAATCCGGATTCGTAAATATCATTGGTCGCCCGAACGTAGGCAAGTCAACACTCATGAACGCTTTGGTCGGCGAGAAGATGTCTATCATCACCAATAAACCGCAGACCACGCGGCACCGCATTTTCGGCATCCTGAGTGGCGAGGATTTCCAAATGGTTTTTTCGGATACGCCGGGCGTGATTCGCAACCCCTCCTACAAGATGCACGAAATGATGAACAGCTTTGTGAATACCACTTTTGAAGATGCCGATGTCATGCTATTTGTAACCGACCCTACCGAAACTTATGAAGCAGATGACCCGATTATGGGCAGATTGAAACAAGTAGAAGTTCCTTTATTCTTGATTATCAATAAAATAGACACAACTACGCCAAAAAAACTCATCGAATTAATTGCTCAGTGGAACGCGCTTATTCCATTTAAAGAGACGCTGCCCATCTCGGCTTTGCTCAAGGAAGGTACCGAAGGATTGTTGAAACTTATTCTCCAAACCCTGCCCGAAGGACCTGAATATTTTCCAAAAGACCAACTGACCGACCGCTCCGAGCGCTTTTTTGTAAGTGAAATTATTCGAGAGAAAATTCTGTTATTGTACGAACAAGAAGTTCCTTATGCAGCCGAAGTTGCCATTGATTCTTTCAAAGAAACAACGACTAACCAAGGCGAGCCGCTCGCGCGCATTTACGCCATCATTTACGTGGGTCGCAAAGCACACCAAGCCATTCTCATCGGTAAAAATGGCGATGCAATCAAACGCCTTGGCTCGGAAGCCCGCAAGGACATTGAGATATTCTTGGAGCGAAAAGTATTTTTAGAACTCACCGTGAAAGTGCGCGAAAATTGGCGCGATGACGAGACGATGTTGAAAAGGTTTGGGTATGAGTAATGTTTCTGTTTTTTGTTTGAGGTTTGAAGTTGCTCAGTTGGCGTTGACGATTGTTGGTTTTTGTTGCGTATTGTTAATGGGAAATATAAATAACTCAAAATTTATTCAATCCTAATATTTCGCAAAACTTTCTATAAGTAATAATATTTGTGCTGCCATAGATTTCTAAAGCCAATAAAAGCTTGTCTCCAGTAATTAGATAACCTGCTTCTGCTGTTTGACACAAGTCAAGGAGGTAATTATCTTTGGGGTCAGAAAAATCAGCTTGTTGAATAATAGTTAGGATAATAGCCTTCGCATTTATCAACTCAAGCGTGTCAGCGATACGCTGTGGTTTCAATAGTTTTTGTAATTTTGGATATTGACGAACGCGCTCCAATTCTTCAAATAGTTCTGCACAAGCAAACAATTCAATATCTGGACGTAATAAAATAGCAGGAATGTCATTTAAATGATTTCCAATTGCATAACTAATCCAGATGTTATTATCAAAAATAATCCTCATTCGGTAATATCTGATAATTTATTATAACGAACTTCCATCAAAATATCGTCAATCTCCTCATCTAATACCGAGGGCTGCTTTGGAGCACTTCTTAAATAGCGTTGGATAATATCTTCCAATGATTCTACTTTAATAAAATCAAACTGTCGAAGTACTTCCAACAAACCCGCCATTTGGGCAGACGGAACAGTAAGCACTAATTTTTGAGCCACTTCATTCATATTCTCTATAGTTTGTACAAAAATACAATAAGAAAACGCCAAAAACATTTTTCAAGTTCCTTTATTGAATATCTCGCTCTATTTCTTTGATAATTCCCAAAATTTAGTATATTTTTGCAGCCTTTTTTGAACAAGATAGGTAGGATTGGAGATTTACAGGAATTGTCTTATGAACCTCCGAACCCCAAAACCTCCAAATTTTAAATAAAAATGAGTAATATAGTAGCAATTGTGGGTCGCCCAAACGTAGGCAAATCCACACTTTTTAATAGATTAGTCGGTGAGCGTCAAGCAATTATAGACGATACGCCCGGCGTGACGCGTGACCGGCATTATGGCCCATCGTTTTGGAATGGTAAAAATTTCGTAATCGTGGATACCGGCGGATTTGTGAAAGACTCGGACGATATTTTTGAAGCCGCCATTCGTACGCAGGTAAAAATTGCGATGGATGAAGCCGCCGTTATTTTATTTATGGTGGATGTGGTAACGGGCGCGACCGACCTCGACGACCAAGTGGCAGATATGTTGCGCCGCTCGAAAAAAGAGGTTTTTTTAGTAGTTAATAAAGCAGATAATTCGCAGCGCACGCTGGAAGGTGCAGAGTTTTGGGGCATGGGTTTTGAAAATACATTTTTTGTGTCCGCAGCGTCGGGCAGCGGTACCGGTGAGTTGTTGGATGCCGTCGCCGAAAAGATTATTGAAGAACCGCCATTAGATACTGCGTTGCCAAAGTTCGCCATCGTCGGGCAGCCGAATGTGGGAAAATCTTCCTTGTTGAATGCACTTTTAGGCGAGGAAAGAAATATTGTAACCGACATTGCCGGCACGACGCGCGACACGATTCACACCACGTATAATAAGTTTGGAAAAGAATTTGTCATCGTGGACACGGCGGGTATTCGCAAAAAAGCAAAAGTATCCGAAGACTTAGAATTTTATTCGGTCATGCGCGCTGTCAAAGCGATTGACGAGTGCGATGTGTGTCTAATTATGATCGAAGCGCTGACCGGCATGGAAGCACAGGATATGAATATTTTTCGCTTGGCGCAAAAACGGCATAAAGGAATTGTGATATTGGTGAATAAGTGGGACTTGATGGAAGGGAAAGAGACGAATACGGCACGAGATTTAGAAAAAGAAATTAAAGAAAAAATTGCACCGTTTAACGATGTACCAATTCTATTTATCTCCGTTTTGGAAAAGCAGCGTATTTTCCGGGTTATCGAAACCGCCATGGAAGTAAATGAAAATCGCACGCGTAAAATTAAAACTTCGGAACTCAACGATGTAATGCTTGAGGCCATCGAACGCTACCAACCACCGGCGCACCGTGGCAAATTGATTAAAATAAAATACGTCACGCAATTACCTATTTTCTACCCAACATTTGCGTTTTTTTGCAATCACCCGAAGCACGTCAAAGAAAGTTATAAGAACTATTTGGAGAATCAATTGCGCGAAAAGTTTAATTTTACGGGCGTTCCGATAGAGGTTTTTTTTAGACAAAAGTAGGATTTGGTTATCGATGAGTGGTAAGCGACGCGAACACAAGAACACATGAACACAAGAACACAAGAACACATGAACACAAGAACACAAGAACACAAGAACACAAGAACACATGAACACAATGTTTTTAGATACCGGCATTCCCGACCTGAAAGTATTCGAGCCGAAAGTGTGGAAAGACGAGCGCGGCTATTTTTTTGAAGCGTATAATGAAACCACCTTTCGAGAAGCTGGCATTGACGCGCATTTTGTGCAGGATAATCAGGCGCGCTCTACGGTTGGCGTGTTGCGGGGCTTGCATTATCAAATTGAGCCGTTTGCGCAAGCGAAATTGGTGCGGGTGACGGAAGGCGAAGTGCTGGATGTTGCAGTGGATATTCGAGAAAATTCGCCGACTTATGGAAAGTGGTACGCCGTGAGATTGAGCGCGGAAAACAAGCGGCAACTCTTTGTGCCACGCGGCTTTGCGCATGGGTATGTGGTGTTGAGCGAGACGGCAGAGTTCTTTTACAAATGTGATAATTTCTATTCAAAAGCGCACGAAGGTGGCATTCGATATGATGATGCGACGCTGGGGATTGATTGGGAGGTTGAATTGGAGGAAGTAATTTTGTCGGAAAAAGATGGGGTGCTGCCGGGATTTGGAGCGCATCGAATGTAGTAAGCGGAAACTTTTTGTAATAAAATCGTGTATGAATAATAAAACTCGTGGTTATGCAAGTATCCTATTCGCTGCCGATTTATTTTGAGCAACTCTTAGCAGTCGTTCAACAATGTAGTATAGAAGAAAAACTACAATTACTTGATTTTTTAGAAAAAGAGACGGCGCGTGTTCGATTAGCACGTAGCATACAAATTATTGCCGATAGAAATATAGCTAACGATAGGATGCCGGAAGCAGAAATCCTTTCAGAAGTAAGTGCCGTAAGACAACAGCAGTATGAGCAACGTGAAATTAGTCATTGATACAAACTTGTGGGTAAGTGCTTTGATTAACACCAGGGTGCGTTTAAATGATTTGATTTTAAATAAAGGAATTGAAATTGTAATAAGTAATGATTTGCTGTTAGAGTTAACGGATGTACTAAAAAGAAACAAATTTCGACGATATTTCTCTCTTGAAGAAGCAGAAAACTTTCTACTCTTATTACAAGAAGTTGCCACCTTCATTGAGGTAAGTGCTAATGTTGAACTTTGCGATGACCCAAAAGATAATTTCTTACTTAATCTGGCAATAGATAGTCAGGCAAATTTTTTAATAACAGGCGATAATGATCTATTGCGAATGGGTTCTATTCAACATACTTGCATCCTGACGCTCCCCGAATTTTCCTCCATTCTAAATCAAACCAATGAGTAATATTCTAATCACCGGCGCAACCGGTCAAGTCGGACAAGAATTACAATTTCTAGCTCCAGCATTTACCAATTTTCATTTTTTATTCGCTAATCGAACGGAATTAGATATTACCGACAAAGCTTCCATCCACCATTTTTTTGAATCAAATTCTATTCACTATTGTATCAATTGTGCCGCCTACACTGCTGTGGACAAAGCCGAAAGTGAATCATTACAAGCCTATTTAGTAAATGTAATAAGTGTCGCAAATTTGTCGGAAGCCTGTAAAAATGTGGGCGCGCCACTGATTCACTTCTCCTCTGATTATGTGTATCACAATGGTCAAAATATTCCGCTGAAAGAAACCGACGCGACCAATCCCCAAAGTGTGTACGCTAAGACCAAACTCGAAGGGGAACAAGCAGCACTGGCAGTTTGGGAAAATACGATGGTTATCCGCACCTCGTGGGTCTATTCCAGTTTTGGATATAATTTTGTAAAAACCATGATACGCTTAGGTAAAGAGCGACCAGAATTACGTGTCGTGTACGACCAGATTGGCGCGCCCACGTATGCGCGCGATTTGGCGCAAGCCGTGCTGGATATTTTACAAAAAGTGGAAAAAGGCGAATTAGAACGTTCTTTATTACACGGCATTTATAATTATAGTAATGAAGGGGTGACGAGTTGGTATGATTTTGCGAAAGCGATTTTTGAAATGAACGATATCAATTGTAAAGTGATGCCGATTGAGACGAAGGAGTATCCTACGCCTGCTGCGCGTCCGCCTTTTAGCGTTTTAAATAAAGCAAAAATCAAAGCCAATTTTCACTTAGAAATCCCCCATTGGAAAGATAGCCTTTCTAATTGCCTGCACATTTGACATTTGCACGTCTAATTCGTTCTATCGGTTGTCAAACTATTTATAAAAAATAGTCGTTCAAAAGAAAGTGATTTTTGTTGTAAAGCAACACTTTGCTATATGGCTTACATTTCGTTTGCGCCAAGTAGTTTATATTTAGAATTGAAATATAAAGTAAAGTGCTGTTTACATATTTTGAGATTTATCGTATTAACGCAATCATACTATGTCAGCTATCTACTCCTTTTTTCGATACACGACGATTTTGAGCTTTGGGCTGCTCTTCTCCCTTCCGCTATGGGCAACGCACAACCGTGCCGGTGATATTTCCATCGAACAAGTCGGCGACTGTACGCAAAGCTTGACGGTACGAGCCATAGTGATTACGTACTCCAAAACGAGTAGTACTATGGCAGACCGCGACACCGTGACGGTGTGCTGGGGCGATGGCACTTGCTCACAGGTAGGTCGTGTAAATGGTCCGGGCAATCCGCCCAAAGGCGATCCGCTCGAAAATGACATTAAACGAAATTATTATATCACCATTCATACCTACCCTTCTCGTGGCACGTATGTGGTTTCGATGAATGACCCCAACCGCAATGGTGGCATTTTGAATATCAATTTTCCAAACTCGGAGCAGGTGCGCTTTCATATTCAAACCACTTATACTTTTCCGAACCCGCAATTTCAAGGATGTAACAATACGCCTGTTTTATTACAACCACCGGTGGATATAGCCTGTGTCGGCAAGCGATTTACACACAATCCAAACGCATTTGACCGAGATGGAGACAGCCTTTCTTATCATTTTATAACCCCTTATCAAGATGCGGGCATATCCGTGCCCAATTATTTGCTGCCCAATTTAATCAACCCAGGTCCGCTCAATCAACTTACCATCAATGAACGCACCGGCGATATTGTGTGGGACGCGCCCCAGCGAGCAGGCGAATATGGTTTAGCAATTATTATAGTAGAATATCGAGACGGGTTTCCCTTGGATACCATCGTGCGGGATATGCAAATACGGGTGGGAGAATGCGACAACAGACCGCCTGTGATTGAAACATCCGTTGAAGAAATATGCGTCGTAGCAGGACAACTCATACAAATAAGGGTGTCAGCGACTGCTCCACTTACAGAAACCAATCAACGCGTGCGGCTTACAGCTTTAGGCGGTCCATTTGAAGTAAATACGAATAAGGCTACTTTTGAATTGAATGACAATGTATTTAGAAACGATCCGACCGTAAAAATATTCCGTTGGCAAACGGATTGTAATCATATTTCCAACCAATATTATTCGGTTGTTTTCAAAGCCACGGATAACTTTTTCCAAGATACGACCGGCTTGGCGACCCTAAAAACCGTGCGTATCAAAGTAGTCGGTCCACCTCCGGAAGATGTGCAAGCAGTGCCCGGAAACGGTACCACCGAAGTCAGTTGGGAATTGCCGTATGCGTGCGAGACGATTCGGGAAGGCTTATTCCGAGGCTTCACGGTGTGGCGGAGGGAGGGGAGCAATCTCTTTCCGCCGGATACGTGCGTGACGGGGCTGGCAGGGCGAGGCTACACTAAGTTGAATATTACACCCGTAAAAACTATAAAAGACGGCAGGTATTTCTATTTGGATGAAACGGTGGAGCGCGGGCGCACGTATTGCTACCGCATCTTGGCGGAGTTTGCTAAAGTCACGCCAGGTAGAGGTTACATTTATAATATTGTAGAAAGTTTGCCATCGGCGGAGGTGTGCGTGCAGTTGAGTCGGGATGTTCCACTCATCACCAATGTGGATGTGGTAGCGACCAGTGCTACGAGCGGACAAATGCGCGTGTGTTGGTCTAAGCCTCGTGCGGCGGATTTGGATACTTTGCTCAATCCCGGACCGTATCGGTATGAGGTGTTGCGAGCCGTCGGGCTTACGCCGAATGACGCTGCGTTCCAACCGATTGGGGTCAATTTAGTAAGTCAACATTTTGCAAATGCCAATGATACTTGCTTTGTGGATACCAATTTGAATACGGCAGGTACGTCTTATAGTTATAAAATTCGATTCTACACGGGCAATCGCACCGAACCGCTGGGCACTACGAATGCTGCTGCTTCTGTCTTTTTAAATGTAAGTCCGACCGACCGCGCCAACGTATTGACGTGGCAGGAGAACGTGCCGTGGGAAAATTATCAGTACATCGTTTTTCGACAAAATGCGCAAGGCGGGTTTGATACGATTGCAATTGTGTCTACACCTACGTATCGCGATGGAAATCTGACGAACGGGCAGCAATATTGTTATAAAATACAAAGCGTTGGTTCGTATGGCGTAGAAGGGATTTTGTCGCTGCTGTTGAATTTTTCGCAAGAGAAGTGCAGTACGCCGCAGGATGACGTGCCGCCTTGTGCGACTGTGTTGACGGTGACGAATATTTGCGACCAAGGCGTGACGTGTGCGGAAGGTAATTTATTCAATACTTTGCAATGGAAAAATCCGGTAGAAATTTGTCCAGAAGCGACGGATGTAGCCGGTTATAATGTGTATTATGCGCCGACACAAGGTGCACCATTTCAATTAATTACGAGTATTGAAGGTGCTTTTAAAATAGACTATCAGCATATGCCGGAGTTTGGACTGGCAGGTTGTTATTACATTACTTCGTTTGACGCGAAACGAAATGAGAGTGATTCCAGCAACGTGGTTTGTGTAGACAACTGCCCGTTCTACAGCCTGCCCAATACATTCACACCCAATGGCGACGGACAAAACGATTTGTTCCGCCCATATCCGTACTGTTTTATTGAAACGGTGGATTTCAAAGTATTCAATCGTTGGGGACAATTAGTGTTCCAAACCACCAACCCAAATCTGGAGTGGAATGGCGAAAATCTGGAAGGCAAAGAACTGGCGGATGGCACCTATTACTATAGTTGTCGCGTGTTCGAGCGCCGCGTGGATGGCATTCGGCAAATGCCGGAAATCTTGAGCGGATATATTGAACTGATTCGGGGACGATAATGTTTGAAGTTTTTGTGTTTGAGGTTTCTTGTTTGGGTAATAGCACTCCGAACGAGAAACTTCAAACATCAAACGAAAAACAAGAAATAAGAGAAATGTTTACTGGAATTATAGAATCCCTTGGCACCGTTAAAAACGTCCGTTCGGAGGGTAGTAATGTTCATTTCACAGTCGAATCTTCCATTTCGCACGAGCTGAAAATTGACCAAAGCGTGTCGCATAATGGCGTTTGCCTCACAGTGGTCGCTTTGGACGACGACGCGCATACCGTCACTGCGATTCAAGAAACATTACAACGCTCCAATTTAAGTCAGCTTACACAAGGCAACACGGTCAACCTCGAACGCGCCATGCTCGCCAACGCCCGCCTCGACGGACACCTCGTACAAGGTCACGTGGACACCACCGCTGAGTGCATCGAAATTCAAACGTTGGATGGGAGTTGGTATTTTCGATTTCGCTACACCCCTACTCCCGATCATTTGCTGGTAGATAAAGGTTCGATTTGTGTGAATGGTGTGAGCCTGACAGTCGTAGAACCGCATGATGACATTTTTTCCGTTGCCATTATTCCTTACACGTATGAGCATACGACATTCAAGACTTTACAAGTCGGCGATGCTATTAACTTAGAATTTGATATTATTGGAAAATATATTGCAAGATATGCGCAGTTGTATAAGTGATTGACCATTTATAATTGACCATTGACCACCTTATAATAATAATAAACGAAGAATCAAGTAAATTTAAATTATAATAAAATTTTTATTAAAATATTGGTTGTCAACGTTTTGGGTGCCTGCTTACTGTAAACTGCTTACTGTAAACTGCCTACTTACTTAATACACGGTAAAGTAAGTTTTTGATGTACTTTTGTATAAAAAAAATGTAAGGAGCGAAAAAAATCCGCACCAATCCGCTAAATCCGTCCCACCATGCGGCGGGATTCCAATTAATGTGGTGCGGGCTGCTATAAGTGCAAGAGGATTTATATAAACAAACTTAATTTACACTGTATTTAACACGATCGAATATTTGAATTAAAAATCATGCAAGCATATTTAGAGCCAACTGACATTTTAGATAGCGACCACCCACAAATTCAAGCTTTCGCCAAAAAGGGGACGCAAGGCGCACGTTTAGATATTCAAAAAGCGGTGCGCATTTACTACGCGGTGCGCGATGGCTGGAAGTACAATCCTTATAATATCAGTTTCAATCTTGATTTCATGCGGGCAAGTGCAGTGTTGGAGCGCGATGAAGGACACTGTCTGGATAAAGCGAATTTGATGATTGCATTGCTGCGGGCAGTGGGCATTCCAGCGCGATTGTGTCTGGCGAAAGTGCGAAATCATATCGCGGCGGATCAGTTGACACAAGTATTTGGCACGGATGAACTCACGCCGCATGGCTACGTGGAAGTGTGGCTGAACGAGCATTGGGTGAAAGCAACACCGGCATTTAACAAAGAATTGTGCGATAAACTAAATGTGGCAACACTGGAATTTGACGGGCAACACGACTCCGTTTTTCAGGAATTTGATAAAACAGGTGGGCAGTTTATGGAATATTTGGAGGAGTATGGCAGTTTTTCGGACTTACCGATGGATTTTGTAAAAGCGAATATGAAAGCGCATTATCCAAAATTTTATCAAGAAGATTTGGAATTCAATCGGGAAAAGTTGCTGGAAATGGCAAATAGCAATACCCAGTGAGGGCTAACACAAGCATCTTTTTTTGGCAGCATCCTTTTACCCTCTACCCCATTACTCCCACATTTCCACCGTTAAGTCATCCAGGTAAATGGGATTTTGCGTTACATTCCAGACATACACTTTCAATACGTCATTCAGTTGAATATCACTCGGCGTTTTTACAAAAAAAGACACTTTGTCCCAAGCATTGCCGCGACCGCCCCAAAGGCTGTAACCGTCATTGCCGGTTTTGTTGTCAATGCGAATGACCCGCTTTTTATAAGATTTATCCTTACGTCCAAAAGAAACAATGATATTAGCTGTACTGCCGAAGCTAAAGCCATCGTACTTGCGCATACACCAAGCGCTCGCCCGAATCCAAGTGTGTTTTTTGATGCCTAATTCTTTGACTTCTTTCCACAAAGTGGGACTAAGTTGCGTGGCGGCATCTAATTTAAATCCAAAGTGTCCATTTTTTACTTCCGTAGGGGTATAATTTGCGGAAAGCGAGTCCTCAAAATTATCGAAATACAAATCGCGGATGTACAAAATTTCATTTGTATCGGGCTGCGTTTCGCCAGAATCGTATGTGACGAGTTCGTCATAACCGAGTTGGGTTTTGCCAAAAACAGCTTTGTAATACGCCCAATTAGCATCTTCTGACCACATCACGCCGCGCGTAAATTGATAGGTGTTGAATAAATTGAGCCAAGTAAAAAAGAGTAACAATACACCGATTATTACTTTTCCTATTATATTTTTGGTCGTAAATGATATAAAATAAGCCAATGGAATGCTTAGCAAGGCATACATTTCAATCATGGGGCGAGAACCGAAGCCGTTGATGTAATTCCAACACCACCAACTGTAAATGATGTAAATATGTAAGGGTAAAATAATTAAAACAGGTGATAAAAAGGCGCGTTTTTTAAATAACAACGGAATGCCTAACAGCGCCAGCCACATAACAGGCGTGTACGCCAACCAGCCATTTTTATATCCAAAAAGTCCGTGGTAAATCTTGGCGCGTAGGAAATCGAAGCCTTCCTCTCCGTAGCTGTAATAGAGAAAATGTCCAGTCGCATATTTCCAGTATAATAATTGCGGAACGCCCATTATAATAAAAACGCCAATGGCCGCACCATAAGCCTGATATTTTTGTGTAATGAAGCGAACGCGTTCTCTTAAATCTTTTCCAGAGGTAATATTCCACAGTAAGGGTATGAAAATACACAACATTCCAATGGGTCGAATGAGTGTGATCAAACCCGCCACCACACCGATGCCAATTACTGCCCTGATGCTACCCTTTTCATACCAACGGATGGTCAAAAATATTAGCAAGCTGTACAATGCAAACAAATAGGCGTGCGACATCGGACCGTTGATGATATTAAAAAAGTATAAATTGGTAGCCAACGCAAGTGTCAGCATGACTACTGCGGTCGTCGGGTCATTTACGTATTGTAATAAGATTTTTCGTAGAAAATAAAATCCTGCTATTGTATAAAAAGTCGGCGCTATCGCCATCATATAAACATACCAAAAGGAGTAACCATCGGCTGGGTAATCAGTGAATTGCGTAATGAAATGTGCTATAAAAAAAACGGTGCAAAGAGAATTGCCAGTCCCAGCGTGTATTTATTGACTTGTTTTGCTTTGTTTTTGTACCGATTGGAATCTGAATCAAGAGAATTGATACTGGAACTAGGTTTGTATCGGTCGCGCGCCTGCACAGATTTATCCAAATACAGCAAATCGTGGTGAATAAACATTGCGGGTAAATACAGGTAATAACCCCAAGGGTCGCCACCGCCCAAAAGCTCGTGGTTCCATCGCTTGTAAGCATGAATCGAAAATACATAAGCGATTAAAATAAGCAAAAGTGCGAAGAACGAGATGCGATTTGCCATTGTTTTCAAGTAAAGACGGAATGACGAAGCGATGATGTGCCTGCGAATGTACTGCAAAGATAAGTTCAACTGTAAAATTAGCCCTGCTCAACGCATTTTTTTTGTTGAAAAAAATCCCGTTCTTGCAAGGTAACAAGCGCTGGCTGAAATGAATGCGCTTATTATTTCACTATTGCCTTGACCATTTATGTTGAAAATAAAACCAAAGATTGCTAAAAAAACTCTTTTACAAGCCTTCCGCCTGATGGCAACTGCCAAAATTATGACGGAAGTCTACGAAGAAAACTTTAAGTTCGTCTCCAAATACGTGCACGCTACCTCCCGCGGACACGAAGCCGTGCAACTCGCTTTAGCATTGCAATTATTACCACAGGATTGGCTGTCCCCTTACTATCGGGATGATGCGATGCTGTTGGGCATTGGGCTACGACCCTACGATTTGATGTTGCAATTGATGGCAAAGCGCGACGACCCGTTCTCCGGCGGACGCACGTATTATTGCCATCCGAGTTTGAAAGACGCTGATAAACCGAAAATTATACACCAATCTTCGGCGACGGGCATGCAGGTGATTCCAACGACCGGGATTGCGATGGGGATTCAGTATTTGGAGCGGATGGGAGGATGGGAGGATGGGAGGATAGGACAGGAGGATGACACGGCAGGAGGTGGTTCCCCCTTCGGGGGTCAGGGGGTTGTCGTCTGTTCCCTCGGCGATGCGGCGGTGACGGAGGGAGAAATCGCGGAAGCCTTTCAAATGGCGGCGTTGAAGCAATTTCCGATTTTGTATCTGGTGCAAGATAATGGTTGGGATATTTCGGCGAATGCAGCGGAGACACGCGCTCAAAATGCAGCCGAATACGCACAAGGTTTCAAAGGCATTGAAGTGCGGAGCGTGGATGGCAGCGATTTTTTGGAATGTTATTTGATATTAGAAGATATAATAAAAACGATTCGGAAAGAACGTCGTCCATTTTTGGTGCACGCGAAAGTACCATTGTTGAATCACCACACGTCGGGTGTGCGTAAAGAGTGGTATCGAGATGATTTGGCGGAGCATCAAGCGCGCGACCCCTACCCTATTTTACGGCATCATTTATTGGAAGAAGGGATTTCCGAAAAGGAATTGCAAGCCATTGAAAAAGAAGCATTTGAAATGGTTTTGACAGATTTTGACTTGGCAAAACAAGCCGAAGACCCCCACCCAGAAGACCTTTTCACACACGATTTTGCACCTACGCCTGTGGCCGAAGAACTTGGACGGCGCGAACCCCTCGGCAAGCAACCAACTGTCATGGTGGACAGTGCGCTTTTTGCCATCGAAGAGTTGATGCACAAGCATCCGGAATGCCTGCTTTACGGGCAGGATGTAGGCGGACGACTCGGCGGCGTGTTTCGGGAGGCGGCGACGCTAGCGCAAAAATTTGGCGATCATCGCGTTTTTAATACCCCAATTCAGGAAGCGTTTATTGTAGGAAGTACAGTAGGAATGTCCGCCGTTGGGTTGAAGCCGATTGTGGAAGTGCAGTTTGCCGATTATATTTTTCCGGGTTTGAATCAGTTATTTACGGAAGTGAGTCGCTCGTGCTATTTGTCGAACGGGAAATTTCCGGTGAGTATGATTTTGCGGGTGCCGATTGGGGCGTATGGCAGCGGCGGTCCGTACCATTCCTCGAGTGTGGAATCTATTTTGACCAATATTCGTGGCATTAAAATTGCATATCCGAGCAACGGTGCGGATTTGAAAGGCTTATTAAAATCGGCTTATTACGATCCAAATCCAGTGGTTATTTTAGAACATAAAGGCTTGTATTGGAGTAAAGTACCGGGCACCGAAGCCGCGAAAACCATCGAGCCAGACGAGCATTATATCATCCCATTTGGTAAAGGTAGAATTGCATTGCAAGCTGATGAAGAAAAGGTCGAAAAAGGCGAGTCGCTGCTCGTCGTCACTTATGGCATGGGTGTTCATTGGGCGTTGAATGCGGCGAAACAATTTGATAATAAAATTGAAATTTTGGATTTGCGTACCCTTTATCCATTAGATGAAGCATTAATTTTTGAATTGTCGAAAAAGCACAGCAGAATTTTGGTGGTGACGGAAGAACCGGTCTATAACTCCTTTGCACAAAGCATCGCGGCTCGCATTTCAGAACATTGTTTTGAATATCTCGACGCGCCCGTGCGCACGCTGGGTTCAGAAAATATGCCTGCCATTCCATTGAATGAAACGCTGGAAAAGGCGATGATTCCGAGTGTGGCGAAGGTGGCGGCGGCGATGGAAAATATTCTTTCCTATTAAGAAAAGTGTCCTGTGTTTCACGCCGCAGGACACTTCTATTGCTTGCACATCTCCCAATTTTTAGAAACAAATGACCCTTTTTATCTTAAAGTTACCGACTCTAAAGTGTAAGCTGTCAACTTATTAGTGTAAGTTGCCAGATTATTAAATAAAATCGCCAACTAATTAAAATTAGTTGGCGATTTTTTCTTTGCAGTCGGCAACTAATTAAAATAAGTTGGCAACTAATTAAAATAAGTTGGCAACTAATTAAAATAAATTGGCAGTTTACACTAATTATTTGGCAGTTTACACTAATTATTTGGCAGATTACACTAATTATTTGGCAGTTTACACTAATTATTTGGCAGATTACACTAATAAGTTGGCAGTTTGCTCTACAAAAACGGTAAATGTTTATTTTTTTAACAAGACTACTCTTTTCTTCTCCGCTGATTTTCGCGCCGCATCCAGTATCTGATTCACCAACACATTATTATTAATTGTAGAAACATCATAAGGTTGCGGTTTATAGGTTCCTTTTGCAATGGCGGCGAGGCAAGCAATACCATCGGTGAAGGGAAGATAGGTATCAGGCACGGTGATGGTTTGTTCAGGATTATTTTTACCCAAGCGATAGCGCAACGTCTGGCGATTGCCAGCGATGGCATAACCATTTTCTCCATACACTTCCATATCCTTGCGCCCAGCAGTCCATTTCCACGAGGGTTGCAACACGGCGGTGAGGTCGCCATAATCCAGCACAATCGTTACATCATCTTCGGCGCGATAGGTTTGTGGCTCGAGGCGTTGGGCAACTGCAAATACCGCGTTTGGCACTTTGCCATTCAACAACCAATTCGATAAATTAGCACCGTAGCAGCCAAAATCAAGAATAGGTCCACCCGATTGTTTTGGGTCAGTCAGCCACTCCATGAAAGCGCTGGTCAAGCCCAATTTAGCGGGACCTTCGTGTCCATCATTGACAATAATGCGGCGTATTTTGCCAAAATTGGGGTCACGCGTGAGTTCCATCAGTTTATAAATAGACGGATACCAACTGGTTTCGTAGTTTGTAATGACTGCAATACCAGCGGCTTGCGCCAAATCCTGTATTTCCTGAGCAATTTTATAATTCAATGCCAGCGGTTTTTCCACCATGACGTGGATTTTTCGGGCGGCGCAGGCTTTTACGGTGGGCAAATGGGCAGCAATGGAGCCAAAATCGGCTACTGCTTGCGGCTTGGTTTTGTCTAACATTTCCTCCAATGAATGATAATGTAAGGAAGCCGGTAAATTATAACGTTTGGCATAATATTGAAATAAACTGTCGCTGGGTTCGTAAATGCCTACAATTTCTGCATCCGCGTGTTGTCTGCCAAATACAAATCCGCCCACATGGTCGTGGCTTAAACCGGCAATAGCGATGCGGACTTTGGAGGTGTCTGCCAATGATTTGGCGTGCAATTGCAGTTGCAAAACTAGAAAAATGCCAATTAGCATCCAATAAAGTAGGCTACGAATCATGTCCGTTCTTTTCAAGGTTTCTGTCAAATGTAACCAGCAATTTAAACTTATCCCCATCCTTTAAAAATAGGCTTTCAAATCATTCACAGTCAGCATGACAATATTAATCTTGCCATTAACTGATTAATCGGGTTATTACTATAATTTGTCCCGTAAAGCAGGATTGGCATAACTTGTCCCGCACGGCGGGATTAGCACATCAGCTTATAATTCCATTTGTAATTATAAACATACGTTTATAGTGCCTGCCCACTGATAACTGCCCACTCACTTATGATACGCAACATTATGGTCTAATCCTGCGCCACACTTGGCACACATCCCTCGGGTACCGCTACCGCCTGCGCAGCCTTTGCTACAAGTGTAGTGCCACACGCCCGCTGCATTTTGTGCGGGTTCTTCCGCTGTTGCCGGTGTTTGCGGATTTTGTATGGTAGTAGTTGTGGTCGTGGGTTGTGGTGTAGTTGGCTGCGGATTCATAATGATAGGTGACGGGGAATTAGAAGGAAGTTGTGGATTGCCGGCATTATTGCCCGGCTGATTATGAAAGGCTGCGTTGTGTGCGTATGCCGTGCCGCACGCAGGGCAAGTACCAGCTTGTGCTGCTCCACTACCGACACAATTATTAGGACAGATGTAATGTTGAACGCCAGCCGTTGCCACCGTCGGAGCAGTAAGCGGTTGCATAGGCGTAGGTGCTGGACCTTGAGTGGTGGTTGGTTTTTTATCCGATTGACAAGCCACGAAAAGCAAGGCTACAAAAGCGACACATAAGGAGATAGTAGGTTTCATAATTTGTTTTTGTGCAAAGATAAAAAATATGGGATAATCAAAGCCTATAAGGTTGGGGGAACCTTTTAGGTCAGGTTAAACGCATTAAAATGCGTCCTTGCAGCGCGTCGGATTCGCAATTGTCTAAAAAACATCTCTTCTCTTTTTGAACACCCTGTCCCGCCGAGGTTATCCTAATATTTGCATTATAAACCAAAACCATTTTCATTACCTTTACCTTTACCAATCATTTCAATAAACATATGCATTTGCAACTTCAATGTCCCAATTGTCAGACTGCGATTCGCTCGGAAGATATGAATATCGAAAAGCTGATTGCTAAATGTCCCCATTGTCATACCGTTTTTGACTTTGAGGAGCAGGTGCGGCAAAGCGAGCGGCAACATCGGCGCGGGGAAGTAGCCTTGCCACCAGGTATGGAAGCGGTGAGTTATTTGAGCGAACTTGATATTGAAATCAACTGGCGGAAGACCTCCAACGGCAGCTTTTTCATTTTTTTCACCATTTTTTGGAATGCCATTGTGATTCCCTTCGCTATTTTCGCTATCCTTTCGGGCAATTGGATGATGTTGGTTTTTCTGAGTGTACACTTAGCCATCGGGCTGTCGTTTTTATACGCTACGCTCGCTACTTTTTTTAATACGACTTATATTATTGTGAATTCGCGAGCAATCAGCGTCGAACACAAGCCTTTAAAAATGCCGTTTTATCCCGACCGGATTATGTCAGTAAGCGACGTTGACCAATTGTTTATAGATAAATATGTGGAAAGTAAAACCAACGGTCGCCCGAATTATGCCTACGGTGTGTACGCGCATTTGCAAAATAAAACGCCTGTCAAATTGATTCGAGGTTTGAAAAATCCAGACCAAGCGCGGTACATTGAGCAGGAAATAGAGCGTTTTTTGAAGCTGGAAGATAAAGCGGTGGAGGGAGAATGGGTGGAAGGTGGAAGATAGGAAGATAGGAAAATTGGAAGATTTGCAATAATAGAACATTGAATAATGGAATGTGAGTTGGATGTATTGTCCTATCTTCCTATCTTCTACTTTCCCATCTTCCGTCTGAAAAACTTTTGCGGCAAGCATTTTTTATGTATTATTGCTTCATAACTTTCAAATTTCTCATTTCAAATCTCAAATCTAACACTATGAGCGTACTTGGTGATTTAAGAAAACTATTATTTGGCGCGAAAGCAGTCGCGTCCTCTGCCGTGAATAGAACGGTGGAAGCGGGCAAGGAAGCTGGGGAAGAATTAATGGAACGGTCGAGCGATTTCATTGAGAAAGCATCGGAGAAGGCAGGAGAATTATACGATAAAGCAGCGGACAAAGCGGGTGATTTGTACCACGCCGCAAAGGATAAAGTGGAAGACATCACAGAAAATATCTGGAATGACGCTTCTAAACGCTCCGAACAAACGACCACGCCGCCGCCAACTCCTACGCCAACGAATGCGGATGATTTTGTAGCCTCCACTGTTTTGGAAACGCCAATTGGAGACTCACTTCACATGCAGGAAGACCCGTACAGCCCAACGCCGGAAGTAGAAGCGGAAAAAGATTTTTTTGCAAAAACGGGGGAGCAAATAAAAGATACGGCGGAAGAAGTGGGCAACAAATTTCAAGAGAAATCTGCCGAATTTAAAGAAAAGTTGAAAGATGCAGCGCAAGATGTAGGTGCAAAATTGGCAGAGAAAGGTAGTGAAGCGATTGATAAGGCCAAGGAAGTGGGCGCACAATTGAAAGATAAATTTGATAATTTGGTAGAAAAAGCCTCGCAAGAAGCCGAGAAAGATAAACTCGAACAGGAAGCCATCAAAGCCGCTGCTGCCCTACAGGAAGCCGAGTGGCAAAAAAGAGCCGCTGACAAAACTGCCGACAGTACGCTGGGTAGTATGGGTAGCTTTTTTGACAAAGCCCAGCGCTACGCCGATGGCGATTATCACGATACTGGTGCTAAGAAACCGCCTGTAGATGACCCCAATGTGCTGGAATTAAAACCCGACCCAAATTTCAAAAAAGAGAAAAAAGATAGCGCGGATGACTTGATTGATGATGCGATTATTGATAAAGAATAAAAAGAGGATGGGAGGATAGGATGAAGCGTGTTCCTATCTTCCCATCCTCCTTATCTTCCAATCCTCTACTTATGACCTCAAAATGGGAGCGACTGCGCTCAGAGCCATTGGCAGACCTCAAGCTATTTCAAGCTCGGTTCGATTATATGAAAAATCCGCGTAACGGGGCAACGCATCAGATGATTGTGTTGGAAGGTCCTGACGCGGCAAATGTCGTGGCAATCACTACTGACGAGCAGGTACTTTTGGTACAACAATATCGCTTTGGCATCGGCGCGGATACGCTGGAATTGCCCGGCGGCATTGTGGATGCTGGTGAAGCCCACGCGCAAGCAGCACAGCGCGAACTCCGCGAGGAGACCGGCTACACGGGCAGTGCGTGGCAACACTTGGGCAGCATCGCTTCCAATCCGGTTTTTATGAATAATTACACGCATCATCATTTAGCAGAAAATGTGGTTTTGACTGATAATTTGCATTTGGATGAGGGAGAAGCGGTGGAGTTGGTGCAAATGCCTGTGCAAGAAGTGTTTCAGAAATTTCGGGAAGGTTTTTTTCAGCATCCGCATACGGTGAATGCGCTATTGTTGTTTTTTGTGAAAAAGCACCTTATTTAGTGTTGCTTTCAACACTTGTTACAGTCCCTTTTTCCTCGGATAGCATTTTTTTACCACAAAGGTCACAAAGTTTTTTACACAAAGAACACTATGATAAAGTATGTAATAGACAATGGATATCAAAAAATTATTTTAAACTTTCTTCCCTAAAATCGTATTGTACTATTCTAAAATCTAAAAATATGCGTCCATTAATTACAATAGTTGGCATGGGTCCCGGAGTAAGTCAGGCAGTGGCAGAAAAATTTGGACAGGAAGGGTATCAGATAGCTATGATCGCCCGCAACAGCGAGAAATTACAAATTTTCAAAGATGCCCTTGCCGAAAAAGGGTTGACTGCCGAGCCATTCTCCGCCGACGCAGGCGATGCGGGAAGCCTTCAAGAGGCGTTTGAAGCCATTCGATCAAAAATGGGAGACACGTCGGTGCTGCTTTACAATGCGGCAGTTTTGAAACGAAAATCGCTGATAGAAGAGAATATGCACACGCTCACCGAGGATTTTAAAGTAAATGTGGGGGGTGCTTTGGAAGCCGTGAAAGCCGTCATTCCAGCGATGCAAGCCAATGGCGAAGGGACTTTGTTGTTTACTGGCGGTGGTTTGTCTTTGAATCCCAGTCCGTTATACGGTTCTTTGGCAGTTGGAAAAGCAGGAATGCGAAATTTAGTTGGTTCGCTGTTTGCCCATTTTAAAAATACGCCGATTAAAATAGCAACGGTCACGGTAGCAGGTATAGTCACGATGAAAAGCGAGCGACATAATCCTGCCGCGATTGCAGAAGAATTTTGGAAATTGCATCAGACGCCGAAGGAGGAATTGAAGTTTGAGGTGGTGTATTAAATGCTCAATACTGATTACAGTTGGTTCAATATTTCTAAAAATTCATCCATTTTAATAACCCTAATCTTTGGGAACTGCATTGCTTTTAAGATGTTAAAGTGCTTGTCATTGCTTACAATGAAATGAACATTTGCCGCAAAGGCGCAATCCACAAATTTATTATCGTCTTGATCTGCTATTATAGAAAAATTAAAATAGATATCCTGTTTAATTACATTAGGCAACAAAATAAGAGTGCCTATAATCAATTCAACTGTGTCTTGACCAAAAAACGTATCAATTTTTATTCATATTATAATAAAATATCATTAGTAAGATAGACTTCGTAGGCTTGACTCAAAAGTTTGTCAACAACAATCCGATAAGGAGACCACTCTGGTGCGGCAGCAACGATAATATTAGTATCGAGTACTACTCGAAGTCGTTCATTGCTCGTCACTATTCAACAAGTTTTCTAACGTTTCTTGATTGTAACCACGTTCCTGACTTACTTCGTTTATTTTTATACGTGCTTTTTCCATTAAAAATCGGGCAATTATAATTTTTAGCTCTTGCAAAGATTCATCTGAAATGCCATTTGAATAGAGTTTTAATAATTCCATTTGAATATTTGAAAGCGGCGGTTCTATATTAAGTGTCATAGTTTTAGCTTTTTACAAAAATCGGAAAAAATTACGAAATTCGCAATCTTAAATAACTGAGCACATTTGAACCACAGAGTTTACAAAGATTTTTCCTTGATTATCAACACTTTGTGTCTTTGCGTGAAAATTGGCGATTATTTAAGCCTGGCTACTTACTTCTTTTGCAAAGTCGTCGCTAATACGCCCCCAATCACCAGGGCGGTACCGAGCCATTGAAGCCAACCAAACTGTTCGCCGAGGAAGATATTTGCGAGTACAATAATGGCAATCGGTGAGAAACTGCTGATGATAGCCGTATTGCTCGGACCGATGACGCGCAAACCTTCTGCCACCATAAAGGAGGGCAGCACGGTGGATAAAATTGCCATCAAAAAAGACAAGCCGTACACTTCCATTGGATAATGAAATAATTTCCACTGGTAAATAATTCCATGATGGAGTAGAATGGCTACACTTGCCGCAATCAATGCCAGCGCGGTGAATCGTTGCGTGCCTAAGCGAGGAATGAGGCGGCTTCCGCCAAGTAGGTACAACGCATACGCCAACGCACTCACAAAAATTAAGCCTGCTCCCATCCAAAAATTTTTATTATAATCTTGTATTAAATGGTCGGCGAAAGCAGTTGCAATCCCCAAATAAGTCAATAATAATGCATAGAATTGAATGCGGGTGATAGATTTTTTTAAAAAAATAAATGAAATAAGGACTACCATGGTTGGATAGGTAAATAAAATGAGCCGCTCCAAGCCCGCAGAAATATATTGTAAGCCTAAAAAATCGAATAAACTGGCAAAATAGTAGCCCAATAAACCTAAAATTATAATCGTCAACCAGTCTCTCTTACTCAATGGCGGCACATTTTGAGCGACGGCTTTGCGTTTTGCATTCCAAGCGATGACGAGGAAAAATGGCAAGGAAAATATCATGCGCAAGGCTAATAAAGAAATGGGGTCAATATCATACCGATACGCTAATTTTACAAGTACCGCTTTGGCAGCAAAACAGATGGAGCCGACGAGGACAAGCAGCGAGGCGATGACTTGAGTGCGATTAGAAAAAGGAAGCGTGGCAACTTTCATGGAATGAAAACTCGTAACACCGATTCAAGTTCAGTGTTACGAGTAAACAGCGTTGGCGGAAAGCCGGTTGCTTGTGATCACCAAACTTGTTTGGTGAAAAAATGTGCTTAAACTTACTTGGCGAAATATGAAACCAAACAAGTTTGGTTGTTACATTATAACCAGCCGTTCTACAAAAGAATTGTTTAAATGCGTTCCTTTTATTAAATAGGTTCCTGCTGCTAAATCATTCACTAACAATTCAACCGTATTCATTCCTTTATCAATTTCCACCGTTTGCTTACGTTGTAACTGACCCTTTATATCATAAATAGCAAGTTGAAGTGTTCCTACTGTAATAGTTTGGTATTGCAATGTAACTTGGGTACGCGCCGGGTTAGGAAATAAATGGAAGGATGTAGCAATGACGGGCATGGTAAGGATACGTTTATCAGTCGCCTCATCGGCTACCACATTTCCGGTGTTGATATAAATGGTGTAGTCCTCGACTTCGCCGTAAGGGAACGTGCCGCAAGGCGTAGCCGCACCGCCGTATCGCATACTCACTCGCATTTTGGCAGTGCCGACCGCTGCGTTAATTGGAATTTGGAAGGTAGCACCGATTGCATTTACAACGCCGTCTGCACTAAAAACTTCTTCGTCTGCATCTATAAAATCGCCGTCTCGGTTATAATCAATCCAGACGCGCCAGAATTCCCGGAATCTGTCTGAAAGATAACCCGGCGTGAGCGTGAGCACGTGTGAAGACCCTCGATTTGCATTAAAAATGGTATTGGTGAAGTCGCCATAGCCGCCATTATTGCCACTATTATTTAAAAACGCACCGATGCGGACGCTTTGTATCCATTCAAAACGAGTGTTACTACCGCGCGCCGTACAATCCACAGGTGCTTGAAATTCAACGCGTTGTGAAGCAGAAGCCGTGCAACCACGCGCATCTGTGACGGTCACGGTGTACGTGCCAGGTCCGAGATTGTTGAGGTCTTCTGTGGTAGCGCCATTCGACCATTGAAATTTGTAGGTTGGTGTACCGCCATTTACAGCCAAATTAATAGCCCCATTATTCGTACCATAAGCCTGTGTCACATTAAAAGATAAACTAATAGCAGTAGGTGCTGTAACGTTGACCGCAGCGATATTTTTGCAGCCTTGGCTGTCCGTGACCGTCACTTGGTACGCACCTGCATTCAAGCCGCTAATGGAAGAAGTCTGACTACCGTTGCTCCAAGTGTACGCGTAAGGAGGCGTTCCTCCGCTTGCGCTGGCTGTCACTGCATTATTGTTTGTATTGGTACAAGCACCTTGCTGCGTTGTGATTTGGATGCTTATCGGAGTCGGTTGTAAAATGTTAATCGTAGTGGTCGCTTGTCGAATCCCATCGGAAACCGTTACAATATAAGTGCCAGCACTTAGACTCACCAAGGAAGGGGCACTTGCGCCCGTATTCCAACTATACGTATAATTGCCCGGACCACCAGAAGCGGAGACCGTCACGGCTCCATCGCGCGTACCGGCGCAAGACGCATTTTTTAAACTGGTGACATTTACAATCAAAGGAGCGGTAGTTGTTTGTTGCAAACAGAAATTATGACTTTTAAAATTCCCAAACTGTGCACCGGAAGCCAACACCGCGCCACTCGCATTGGTCAACTGATAGCTGCCTTGCCCGCTTTGGCAACACATTCCATCGTTATACGTATCGTATATATTTAAACTATAACAACCGTATGGCAGACAGACTTCAATCTCCGTTGTAGAACTAATGGGTACGTCGGTGTACGGCCCGCCTGAAGCCCAAATTTTTCCAGTCGCATCTTTAATATCCCAGAACGTTTCACTTGGGTACAAATCAAAATTGAGGCGGAGTACAACTTTCGCATCGCAAAGCAGATGTTGATAGCTCTTAGCAGTGGCACGTCGTCCGGTAGCGCCGTTGGTGTTGCGGGCGCGGACGCTGTACCAATTGCGTTGACCATTTGCCAAATTGAGTTGAAAACTGGTGTCTGCCGTAGTGCCAATCACGTCCATGTGCTTGCTACCGAGGGCGTACACGTCGTACACATTTGCACCCGCTACCTTGCGCCAGCGCACTGCCGCCGCGTTTGCACCTACATTGAAAAAATTAAAGTCGGGTAAATTCATTATAGAAAAGAATGCGTTTGAAACGGCTATTTTTCCATTTCTGCTTACGCGAATTAGGGCTTTGGTAGCGGTGATTTTAGGGACTTTCCAATCTAAATAGCGAAAGCTTGGATTGATGTTGGTTGCAATGGTTTGCCACGAATTGCCATTATCGGCAGAAAATTCTAAAGTGAACGTTCCAGTTTTACCCAGCGCATCCCAACGAATCGTTTCGGTTTCATCGGGTACAAATCCATCGCCACCCGCCGGATAAGTCACGGTCAGTTCGTCTTTTAAAAAATGATAAACGATGAAATAGGTCTGCGGTCCACGCGGCACGAGGTAGCCTTTTATTTCTATTGTATAATTTCCCGCCGCAGGCTCGTCAATGGTGACTTGTTCCATATTATTGGCTCGGTCAAAGCCTTTCCCAGCTCCTTTTTCCAAACTATCCCGATGCACAGATTGACTAAGTTTCCAAGGAAGAAAAATTGCACTGGTTGGTGATTTTAAAGTTATATCCAGGTCATTCACGAGTGCTTTGGCAGCGTTGGGTAAACCTTCTGGATCAATCCAATAAATCATGGCACGAAGTTGACGTGTACCTGTCGGCACGTTGATAGTGTGCGTACGAGTCGCGCCATTTGCAATATTTGATGTTGTGTACCAATTATTTTGCAAAGATTCTAACGCCCTGCCTGCGTGTACCCGTCCCCAGCCGCTCACATAGTCGGGACCCGGATTGTACAAATCTTCTGCGGTATTTAATAATAAAGCTTTAATAAGTGCCGAAGAGGGATTTGCGCCACCTTGCTGCGCTCGATACGCTTGATACAACAAAGCCGCCGTGCCCGCCAAACTGGGCGAAGCCGCAGAGGTACCGCCGCCGGAAGCGTACGAGTTATTCACACCTGTTGATAAATTGCCTTGTCCGTGTGCGCAAATGTCAGGTTTGATGCGCCCGTCTGCCGTGGGTCCGCGACTGCTGGAAGACAAAACTTCGTCGTTATATTCGGCATTGCCGACAGCAATCGTGTTTTTAGCTGATTTTTTACCACCAGTGATGTTGCCAAAACGGGTGCCATCTTTTGCAATACTATTGGCATACTTTCCACAGCCTGCTTCCCCACTATTGCCAGCCGAGAACACATGAAAGAGCGCATTGGCACCAAATATCTGTTTGTCAATCGCTTGTCCGTCTTGGCTATAAACGCCGCCACAAGCCTCGCCGTAAGAGGTGGAGGTGATGACCACGCCGCGTTGTTGCAAATTAGCCACTGCCCCTTCCAAATGTGGATAACCATTGATGTCGTATAAATACAGATACGCATTCGGCGCAAGCCCCATACCCAAAGGACTCAAGTTTCCTGCACCTACTGCCAGTCCAGCCGTCATGTCGCCATGCGTACCGCCTTGACCAGCCGTGTAATCCGTCAAACGTCCTTTAAAATCATCGTGCGACAAGCCGCCGTCATCACCAATTGCGATGGAGACACCTGCTCCGTCATAGCCATTATTTGGTCCATTGCTTATCAGATTGACGCGTTGAGCGGCTCTGCCATTCCAACCTTCTGCTTGAGGTGCAATTTCAGCAGCTTCCATGAATAGAATCACCGGATGCCCCGCCAAATCCAGTAAACAACACAGTGCTGCCGTCACCACTACGCCGTCGCCCTGAACCCTTGCCGTTGCGTGACCAGTTTGTTTTAATTGGTCAGCTAACACTTGAACAGAGATACTTGGATACGGATAAACGATTACTTCCACACCTGCCGCCGACAGCGCGTGTGGTGGATAATTGGCAGTGGATAAGGCTTGTGAAAGTTTGTATTGCGGCTTGATTGGTAAAATAGTTCGGACTTCCAGCGCGTTCAAATCCACAGCATCAGGGACTTTGGCAATGTAGGCGTAGTTGGGTAAGTAACCGAAAAGGCTAATGCCCAGGCTGGTCAGTTGTGTTTCTTGTTGCGGTGTCGGTACGTCGTAGAATTGCAGGACGAGGTAGTAATAGTCTTCAAATTGACTGGCTGCCAGTTCGCTCTGATTCAAGCTATCCGTGGGCAGCATTTCAGGTGAGTAAATGGGTCCGGACTGAAGGTAAATGCCGTAGTCTTCTTGTGCGGCAATCGCATTCAGCACCCCCACGAGCGCTAAAGTGTAAATTAACTTGTGCATCTTTGTCTTTGTGCGTAAATTTATATTAATATGTTTCTATTAATGGGAGGTCGTTATTGTTTGTACAAATGTATATTATTTTTAATTCAAAAAAAATGTTTTTAGCGTAATTTATAAGAAAAAAATTAAATATATTTTAAATATATTAAAAAAAATTAAATTTTAAATGTGCTTTTAGCTGAACAGAATAGATACCAAACACGTTTAAGATGCCCATAATATTACGTACGTAGCAAGATTGACAGAAGGATTAAATAAATATTTAATACAAAGAAATCACAATAGATTAGCTCCTTCAAATAGCCTACTAGTTTGTCGAGCAACATCAAAATTATCTTACTTTTGCACTTGTCACCCTATGAACCTATGACCTTATCACCCTATTAACCATCAAAAATGCGTTCAGAATCCTTTGATAAACTCTGGAAAATGATTGGGCTGCGCTACAAGTCGCACCCGTGGCACGGCATTCCCATTGGTGAAAATGCGCCGGAGGCAGTGACCGCTTTCATCGAAGTCATCCCGTCGGATACTGTAAAATATGAAGTGGACAAGCAAACCGGCTATTTGAAAATAGACCGTCCGCAAAAATTCTCCAATATCGTACCAGCCTTGTATGGCTTCATTCCGCAAACGTATTGTAAAGAAGAAGTAGGCAAATATTGCATGGCAAAAACCGGACGCACGGGCATCATCGGTGACGACGACCCGCTGGACATCTGTGTACTCACCGAGCGCGAAATCACGCACGGCGACATCATCCTACAAGCCATCCCCATCGGCGGCTTGCGCATGCTAGATGACAATGAAGCCGATGACAAAATCATTGCCGTGCTCAAAGACGACGAAGTCTATGGACACCTCACCAATGTAAGCGAACTTCCTGTGGGAATTGTTAATCGCTTGCGCCATTACTTTCTTACTTACAAACAACTGCCCGGCGACCATCAAATGACCGAAATAACTCATGTGTTTGACCGCGCAGAAGCGCTCGAAATCATACAAGCCAGCCGGAAAGATTATCAGAACGCCTTTGGCAACTTGGAGGAAGCACTGTCGCTTACTTTGTTTGAAGCGTTTGATTTTAGTCAACGGCAGAAGGGGATGTTGAAGGGGTTGTAATCACCAAACTTGTTTGGTGTGAAAAAACCAAACAAGTTTGGTCACTACAAAATCACACAAGCCAGCCGCAAAGATTATCAGAACGCCTCTGGCAACTTGGAAGAAGCACGGTCGCTTACGCTCCTTGAAGCATTTGACTTTAGTCAGCCCCAAAATAGATGGTTGAGAAAAAACATCCCTTTTTTTCATCTTTGCCAATGAACTGCATAACTGTTACAAACAACTGAAAATTGCGATTTTATTTATATTAAAAAATTATTCAATGTTGCTACAAGCAATATTGACAGCTTTTATTTATCAAGTCTATCACGGTTTTTAAATAAATATAACCGTTTTTTTAACAATGAATGCCAGACGACAAATGAATGAATAGGTTCAATTGCACATGAACGGCATAAAAGGGTTTGTGTTAAAAACGTATCTATTTTTTAACAAAATCCTTAACTAATGAACTCACTATGTTACAATCTCCAATGTGTGAGAAACGGCTTTCAAATGGCTGTATTCTTTACCCTTGCATTGATGTTTTTAAGCGTTACCGCATCCATCTCCCAAACGACTTGTACTGCCAGCGCTGGCACACTGAATCAGACTGAAATCTGCATTTTAAACGACCAGACTATCCTGAGAGCCACTTCCAAAGGCGACACCGTTGTACCGCAAGGTTTTCGGGTGCGCTATGTACTCACAAGCGGCACGGACTTGGTGATTCGTCAAGTATCCGAACGTCCTGTTTTTATTCTACCGGATTCAGCCACTGGGCTGTACACCTTGCACACCTTGGTATTCAATCCAAGTACACTCGACCTAAGTACCGTCCAAATCGGCGTGACGACTGGCTTTGCTGTAAATGCACTCCTTGTACAAGGCGGCGGCAGCATCTGCGCATCTTTGGATGTGACAGGTGTAAAAGTACGTTTTGGCACTTGCGAAGACATTTGTCAAGCAAAAGCAGGTAGGCTCTTTCCTGCCAACCGAGATTGCTTGAGCAATGGAACGGCAACGTTGACGGCAAACCGACTGACCTCTTCCGTCATTCCAAGCGGCTACACGCGCCTATACGTCCTGACCCGTACCGACAGTTTGATTATCGAACAAGTAAATGCTTCGCCTACTTTCAATGTGACGCGCACAGGCAAGTTTAGAATTCACACGTTGGTGTACAATCCAGCGACTTTGAATCTCGGCATTGTTCAATTTGGCGTGACCACTGGTTTTAATGTGAACGCGCTGCTTATTCAAGGGGGCGGCTCTATTTGTGCTGCGTTAGATGTAGATGGTGCGGTTTTCCAAGTAAATACTTGTGCACAGACCCAAGTGTGTGAGGCAAAGGCAGGTAAATTACAAATCGCACAAGTGGCTTGTTTGCGCAGTGGTAGAGCTGTATTACAAGCAAGAGTCGTAGAAAATCCAACCGTACCACAAGGCTTCCGAATAGCTTATGTGCTTACTTCCGGTAGTAATTTATTGATTGAAAAAATCAATAGTTCTTCCCCCATCTTCGAGGTGAATAGAACCGGACGTTTTACCATTCATACGTTGGTGTATGACCCTACCACACTCCATATTACCGGTATTCGGCGCGGTACGACCGGCGCGGATATTGTAAAACTTTTCATTCAAGGAGGTGGCAGACTTTGCGGAGCCTTGGATGTAACGGGTGCACCCTTTGATGTACAAAATTGTGGCAGCCATCTCACTGGAAGCATAAAAACCTTTCCTAATCCTGCCACGAGCATTGTAAATGTGCAATTTGAAGAACTGGAAAACGTGAAACGTATTACCGTAGAATTACTCGATGCGACGGGTAATTTGGTCAATACTTGGCACTTTGACGGACAAACCCAGCAGACTGCTTTAGATATCGCCGCTTTAAATACAGGCACATATAATCTGCGTATTTTGTACGATGACCAATTTTCAGAGACGATTCGCGTAGTGAAGGCATCTTATTAAATTAGAAATATCGAAAATGCGCTTTTGGCAACCACTCTCCCTTCGAGTGGTTGCCTTTTTTGTTTGCATTTCATCGAATCGCTACGGGAAGTGCGGAATGTTTTTTTTAAATTGGCATTCTGATAATCCACAACTAAATACAGTGTAAAATAAGGTTTTTCATAGCAAAAATCCGCTAAATCCGCGTCATCCGCGTTCCAATTAATGTGGTACGGGCTGCAAGAAGTGCACGTGTGAAAATGCTATATAAAAATCATCTTACAGTGTAACAAAATTATTATTTACAAAAACCCAAATCCATGCACCAAAAACTCCTCTTCTTCGTCTCTCTCATTATATTATTACAAACCACTCATGCCCAAACCACCTACCTCTTCATCGGCACGTACACCGATGGGAAGCCCGACAAGGGCATTTATATTTACCAATTTAATACCAAAAACGGACGACTTAAATCACTAAGTACTGCCGAAAACATTACGAATCCTTCTTATATTACCATTGCACCGAATGGACGTTTTCTGTACGCGTGTACGGATACGCGTTTGCCGAATGCAGGAAGTGTGACGGCTTTTAAAATTGATAGCATTCACGGCACTTTATCGCTTTTGAATAAACAGGCAACCAACGGCGAGAATCCTGCGTATGTAAATGTGCATAAAGACAATCATTTTGTAATAAGTGCGAATTACACGGGCGGTAGCGTCTCGGTTTTTAATGCGAATGCGGATGGTAGTTTAAATTCCGTTGCACAAGTTATTACATTTATAGATAGCAGTATTAATAAAACCCGGCAGGAGAAATCCCACATTCACTCAGCGGTTTTTTCACCAGATTATCATTACATTTATCTGCCAGATTTGGGAGCGGATAAAATTCGTGCTTTTCAATGGGAGGTGAATGAGTCACAACCTTTAATTCCAGCCGATCATTTATTGGTGAAAACCACGCCCGGCAGCGGTCCTCGACATTTTACGTTTCATCCCAACCAACCTTTTGCTTATTGTGTAGAAGAATTGAGCGGAACGGTAACGGCTTATTCCTATCAAAATGGGAAATTGGATGCGATTCAAAGTCTGTTTGCTTATGCTACCAAACGAGATTCTGCCTACAGTGGTGCCGACATCCACGCCTCACCCGACGGACGTTTTCTGTACGCCTCCAATCGGGGCGAAAATAGGATTGCCATCTTTTCTATTCATCCAACGAATGGAACGCTTCAACTTATCGGTCATCAATCCACTTACGGCAATCACCCGCGCAATTTCACCATTGACCCAACTGGACGATTCTTGTTGGTCGCCAATCAAATGACAAGTAATATTGTGGTTTTTAAAAGAAACGGAAAGACTGGTTTATTGACCAGAAAAAAAGGGGAAATAAAAGTACCAAATCCATCGTGTTTGCAGATGCGAACGTATGGAAAGTGAGGGCTTTTGGGATAAAGCAAAACAGTCTGAACTTTATGCGCTAAGACATTGTTAAACATTATTAATTATTTGACTATTAATTTTTTTATAATATTATTTCCAGTTATCAGCGGAAATCAATAAACCGTACATTTTAAGCAAAAACAAATTGAAACTTTACATTAAATACATGGTCTCGATTCGGTGCAAAATGATAGTGAAGGCAGAGTTGGACAAACTTGGGCTGCATTACGACGTAGTGGATTTGGGAGAAGTGGAAATTAAAGAAGATATTAGTGCTGAACAGCGCGACCAGTTGAAGTGTGCTTTATTGAAATCAGAACTGGAGTTGATGGACGACAAAAAAGCCATCTTGATTGAAAAAATAAAAAGCGTCATCGTGGAAATGGTGCATTATGAAGACGAAGTACCCAGAACAAAAAATTCCGATTACATCAGTGAGAAACTCAAGCACGACTACACTTACCTCACCAACTTTTTTTCGGAAGCAACGGGTATTACCATTGAACATTATATCATCGCGCACAAAATCGAAAAGGTAAAGGAATTGCTTTTATATGATGAACTCACGCTTACCGAAATAGCCTACCAATTGAACTACAGCAGCGTGGCGCATTTATCCACCCAATTCAAGAAAGTCACGGGCTTAACGCCTTCCTTTTTCAAGCAACTCAAAAGCAGAAGACGCAATTCACTGGAGGATGTGTGAATAATTATCTCTTTTTTGTAAGGGTGTAATACTTCTCCACAAAAAGCACTCCACTTTGTCATACTTCCTTCGAAAAGATAAATCTCAAACTTAACAATTTAAATAACATTACTGTAATATCCTACAAACAACTTTATTTTTCTCATTATTACTCCTTTCAAAGTTTAAACATTAAATCTAAAATCCAATGTAGCGCAAAAATGTGTGAATTATGTAACTTTTTTACATAATTGTATAACAATTTCCTGCATCAAAGATTTTAACTTGTCTCCGTAAATTTTATTCATAGTCATGTAATTTTTTTAGAATGAACTCAAAACTACTAAATGTAGTAATAGCATTTGTTCTGCTATCACTACCAAACTTACATTTTGGACAGGCGCCTAACTTGGGAACCACTTCCAGTTTTGCGCTCTTTACTGCAGCCGGAGCGTTTGATAATAGTGGAAAGACACAAGTAACTGGTGATATTGGTACGAACGTGGGCGCATTCAATGGATTTCCTCCTGGAATCGTAGTTGGACAAACACATGTGGCAGACCCGGCTTCCGCACCAGCCGCCACAGATGTAGATGCTGCCTATATGGAATTGGACGACCTTGAATGCGAGGCTGTCATAGCCAACACTACCTTAGGAAACGGTCAGATACTTACTCCCAACATTTACTGCTTGGGTGCTGCTTCCACTATCAATGGCAATTTAATTTTAGATGGAGCGGGAGATCCAAATGCATTATTCATTTTCAAAATAAATGGCGCTTTATCCACCAGCACACTCGCAAGGGTTATTTTGAGAAATTCAGCTTCCTCGTGCAATGTATATTGGCAAGTAAATGGAGCATTCGCTTTAGGAGATGGTTCTTCTTTCAGAGGTACGCTCGTGGCTAACGGCGCGATCAGTTTATTAGAAGGCTCCTCCCTTTCTGGTAGAGCTCTTACCCGACAAGGAGCTATTTCGCTGCACAACAATAGGGTTAATGTAGATATAGGCTCTTGCTGTCCGCTGCCCGTAGCATCCACAATCTCAGCAAGTGGGGCAACCACATTTTGCGCAGGCGGTAGCGTTGTCATTTCAGGAAATGTGGGCGGCGTTTTTAGTACCGGCGCAACAACCGCATCTATAACTGTAACCGCAAGTGGCGAATTTTTTGTCACCAATACAAATGATTGCGGTACAGTAACTTCAAATAGCATTATAGTAACCGTGAATCCGGCACCAAGTTGTACCATCACCGGGAATAATTCTGTCTGTGGGCAAGGGCAATCCACGCAACTTTGTGCGCCTGCCGGGGCTGCCAGCTATAGTTGGAGCACGGGCGCTACCAATCGTTGTATTGCTGTAAATGCCGCCGGAACCTATTCTGTAACCGTCACCAGTGCAAGCGGTTGTACCAGTACTTGTAGCAAAACGGTGACTATTAATGCGCAACCCGATTGTACCATCAGTGGAGCTGATTTCTTGTGTCAGGCAGGGCAATCCACGCAATTGTGTGTACCTGCCGGAGCTGCCTCTTATAGTTGGAGTACCGGAGGCACCAGTCGTTGCATTACTGTAAACACAGCAGGAACGTATTCCGTAACCGTCACCAATGCAAGCGGTTGCACCAGCACTTGTAGCAAAACGGTGACTATTAATGGACAACCCAATTGTACCATTACCGGAGATGATTTTCTTTGTCAAGCCGGGCAATCCACGCAATTGTGTGTGCCTGCCGGAGCTGCCTCTTATAACTGGAGTACGGGCGCAACCACCAATTGTATTTCAGTAAATGCCGCAGGGAATTATTCCGTGACCGTGACTAATTCAAGCGGTTGCACCAGCATTTGCAGCAAAACGGTGACCATCAATGCACAACCCAATTGTACCATTACCGGAGATGATTTTCTTTGTCAAGCCGGGCAATCCACGCAATTGTGTGTGCCTGCCG